>Ga0209985_10000032_pt1 | contig 160004 bp, 156 predicted proteins | sample NOAtaG_FD_187305 | JGI IMG/M metagenome (GOLD analysis project Ga0209985, IMG submission 187305) | Freshwater lake microbial communities from Lake Erie, under a cyanobacterial bloom - NOAA_Erie_Diel6S_1000h metaG (SPAdes) (version 2) | ecosystem: Environmental > Aquatic > Freshwater > Lake ... | reverse complement strand
CAACCACGGCATCATCCGCGCCCCCGACGGGCAGGTGCTGCTGGCCGCGGGCAGCCAGGTGAACCTGGTGGATACCTACCGGCCCGACATCCAGGTGAGCCTCAGCGCGCCCGCCGGGGGCGAGGCGCTCAACGTGGGGCAACTGGTGGGCGGCCAACCGCGCCACCGAGGAGTAGCTGCCACGGAGGCCGTGCTCGCGCACGAGCGCCGCGTGGATCGCCTTGCCCTGCACGCCGGCCTCCAGCCAGCGCTGCACCAGCGCCCGGTAAGGCTCCACGCTGGAGACCGTGCTGGGCGCCCGGCGGGCCCTGCCCACCACGGCGACGATGGCCTCGTCGTCAGGCACAACCCCATCGGCCTCGAGCCATCGCTGCGCCCGGGCCAGCGCCCGCAGGGCAGCGAGCTTATCGCGCCCCATCACCCCCGAGCGCGCGATCTCCCGATCCGAATCGCCCGCGCGCATGCGCACGAGCACCTGCCGACACTGAAACACCTCGAACCTCCTGCGCCCCATCGCCGCCCCCTCGAGGGTGAAAAGCCCGGGAGGGTAGCGTTGGGACTGCTCACTTCGAGATGCCCGTCAGTGGCCGGAATACGCCGAAAACGTCCTGGCCGGATTACGCCGAAAACGATTCCCCGGCACCGGCCGGAATATGCCGAAAATGCCGTGGCCGGATTGTACCGAGAGGTGACACCGCCACGAGGTGAACCCCGCTCAATTGGCCAGATGCGCCGGCGACCAGTCGACGCCCATGAGAAGGTCGAGCGATTCGGAAGGGTTACATCCGTGCCGGGTGCGCCAAAAAAAGCCCCGGCAGGTATCTGCCGGGGCTGAACCCTTATCTTGCGATAAAGGGGGAGGAGACGTTACGCGGCCCACATCCGGGCGCCGATGGGTACCGGCTCGCTGGTACCAGCGGCAGAGCCTCTGGAGGATGCCTCGGCGAGTTCGGTGAAGTGTCGGCAGGCGATCTGCAGGGCATCCATGGACGAGATGGCGGCACCCAGGGCGTTGCGCAGGGCGGAAACCGTCAATTCGCCGCCTGGCAGAGCGCCATGCACCAGGGATTTCTCAGCAGCTTCGAGAGCTTCACGGCTGAAGTGGTCCATGCCACTGTCCACGAGTTTCACCATGTGGTTTTGAGCGGCCTGGAAAATTTCCATTAGCTCCCTGGCGTAGGTTGACCCCAGGTCCACCGGAAACGCGCCAGTGCGGAGCACACTGCCCCCTACCGTGGCACCAGAGGAAGCCAACAAGGCATTCGTGTAGCGGGTGGCCATGGCGCTGTTGAGTACCACGAGGCGCTGCACCGCCTCCACCCACACCCGTCCGGCCGCCGCCAAGGTCTCTTGCTGAGCCTTGTTCATTGCGACAACCAACTCCGGGGTGGCGTACACTTTCAACTCCTTGATCAGTCACTAGGAACCTGTCAACGCTTCGGTGCCACGCGCAGACGGCGCTCCGTTTTGCTGCGACGCAATAACTCAGAAGGTAGGGCTGGCAAAGGTCTTTGTCAAGTATCTTTTTTTGCGCTGCAGCATTCGCGGTTGGTCCATCGCACCTGTCTACGCGCCCACGGGCTTAAATGAAGCATAGAACATGCCAGACACAACCAACCACCACGAGGCCCCCCATGGCTGAAGAAATCCGCCTGATCAAGAAGTACCCGAACCGCCGCCTCTACGACACGGCCACCAGCACCTACATCACCCTGGCTGACGTGAAGACGCTGGTGCTGGAGGGGGTGAACTTCAAGGTGGTGGAAGCGAAGTCCGGCGAGGACCTCACCCGCAGCATCCTGCTGCAGATCATCCTGGAAGAGGAGACCGAGGGCGCGCCCATGTTTTCCTCCGACACCCTGTCCCAGATCATCCGCTTCTACGGCAGTGCCATGCAGTCCATGATGGGCACCTATCTGGAAAAAAATGTCCAGACCTTCATGGATATCCAGCGCAAGCTGCACGAACAGTCCATGGCCAAGCTGGGCGAAAACCCCATGCTCAACTCCGAGACATGGTCGCAGTTCGTGAAGATGCAGGGTCCGGCCATCCAGGGGCTCATGACCAGCTACCTTGAGCAAAGCGCCAACAGCTTCGTTGAGATGCAGCAGCAGTTGCAACAGCAAGCCCGCAACATGTTCTCGGGGTTCCCCTTCGTACCCTTTGGCACCACGGCCAAGCGCAATCCGGACGATCCCAAGCGGTGAACCGGCACCCCTCACTGGCGGATCGCGCGTCATGAAGCCGCGTCCCGCCGCCGCGCCCACGGTGGGTTTCGTGTCGCTGGGCTGCCCCAAGGCACTGGTGGACTCAGAGCGCATCCTCACCCAGTTGCGCGCCGAGGGTTACGGCATCGTTCCGCGCTATGAAGAGGCCGACCTGGTGGTGGTGAACACCTGCGGGTTCATCGATTCGGCCGTGGACGAATCCCTGGGCGCCATCGGCGAGGCGCTGCGCGAGAACGGCAAGGTGGTGGTCACCGGTTGCCTCGGCGCCAAGGGCGAGGTGGTGCGCAAAGCCCATCCCGCCGTGCTGGCCGTCACCGGCCCCCACGACACCGAGGCCGTGATGACGGCCGTGCATGCACACCTGCCCAAACCCCACGATCCCTTCACGGATCTGGTGCCGCCCCAGGGCGTGAAACTCACACCCAGGCACTACGCCTACCTGAAGATCTCCGAGGGCTGCAATCACCGTTGCACCTTCTGCATCATCCCCTCCATGCGCGGCGATCTGGTGAGCCGCCCCGTGGGAGAAGTGCTGCAGGAAGCCGAGAATCTGGCGCGCGCCGGCGTGCAGGAGTTGCTGGTGATTTCCCAGGACACCAGCGCCTACGGCGTGGACGTGAAGTACCGCACCGGGTTCTGGAAAGGCCGGCCCGTGAAGACCCGCATGGCCGATCTGGTGCAGGCGCTGTCCAGCCTCGGCGTGTGGGTGCGGTTGCACTACGTCTACCCCTACCCCCACGTGGACGATGTGGTGCCGCTCATGGCAGGGGGCAAGCTGCTGCCCTACCTGGATGTGCCCTTCCAGCACGCCAGCCCGCGCATCCTCAAGCTCATGAAGCGCCCCGCCAGCGCCGAAGACAATCTGGCGCGCATTCGCGCCTGGCGCGAGATCTGCCCCGACATCACGATCCGCTCCACCTTCATCGCCGGCTTCCCGGGCGAGACCGAGGCGGAGTTCGCCGAACTGCTGGCCTTCCTCGAAGAAGCGCAACTGGACCGCGTGGGCTGCTTTGCCTACTCCCCCGTGGAGGGCGCTGCCGCCAACGCCCTGCCCGATGCGGTGCCCGCCGAGGAACGCGAAGACCGCCGCCGCCGCTTCATGGCGGTGCAGGCACGCATTTCCGCGCGCCGCTTGCAGCGCTTCGTGGGGCGCGAACTGGAAGTGCTGGTGGACAAGGTGGACGGCAACGCCGCCGTGGCCCGCGGCCCTGGCGATGCGCCGGAAATCGACGGCCGTGTGCTGGTGGACCGGGCGCGCTGGCTCAAGGCGGGCCAGCTAGCCCGGGTGCGCATCACGCGCGCCGACGAGCACGACCTGTTCGCCGAGTCGCTGCTGCAGTAGCCATTCGAGCGCCGTGAAGCAGCGCCTGCTCGCCTGGGCGAAGCGCCTCCGGCAAGACACCCTTGCCCTGTGGTTCGCCGCGCGCCACCCGGGCACGCCGCTGGCGCCCAAGCTGCTCGCGCTGTTCCTGGCGGCCTATGCCTTCAGCCCCATCGACCTTATCCCCGACTTCATCCCGGTGCTGGGCTACCTGGACGAGGCCATCCTGCTGCCGCTGGGCATCGCCCTGTGCCTGCGCATGATTCCGCCGCCCGTTCTGGAGGCGTGCCGCGCGCAAGCTGCCGGCTGGCTCGAAGCGCGCCGCGGCAAGCCCGCGAGCCGCTGGGGTGCCGCCTTCATCGTAGCCGTGTGGATCGCCGCGGGCGTGCTGCTGTGGTCGGCCGTGGCCGGCTGACCCCGCGGCCTGCACGATGGGCCTACACTTCGGGCCCGAGCACCCGTCCCGAGAAACGCTTGCCATGGCCGCCCCACTGCACACCCTGCCCGCCCATCGCCTCGCCGCCCTGATCCGCGCCCGCAAGGTGGGCAGCCTTGAGCTGCTGGACCACTTCCTCGCGCGCATCGCCTCCTACGACGGCGCCCTCAAGTCGGTGTGCGTGCTCGATACCGATCGCGCCCGCAAGCGTGCCCGGGCTGCCGACCGGGCGCTGTCAAAGGGCGAGCGGCGCGGCCCGTTGCACGGCCTGCCCATGACGGTGAAGGAGTCCTTCGACGTGGCCGGCCTGCCCACCACCTGGGGCCGCCCCAACCTGAAGGGCAACGTGCCCGCCACCAACGCCCGCGCCGTGCAGTGCCTGTTGGATGCCGGCGCCGTGATCTTCGGCAAGACCAACGTGCCCGCCCTGCTGGCCGACTGGCAGACCTTCAACCCGCTGTACGGCACCACGTGCAATCCCTGGGACCCGAGCCGCGGGCCCGGAGGCTCCTCGGGCGGCGCCGCCTCCGCGCTGGCAGCGGGCCTCACCGGGCTGGAGCTGGGCAGCGACATCGGCGCCTCCATCCGCAACCCGGCCCACTTCTGCGGCGTGTACGGTCACAAGCCCACCCGGGGCGTGGCCTCTGCCGAGGGCCAGACGCTGCCGCCCTTCATCACCGACAACGACATCGCCGTGATCGGCCCGCTGGCGCGCAGCGCCCGCGACCTGGAGATCGCCCTGCAACTCATGGCCGTGCCCGACGCCATCGACGCGCGCGGCGTGCGCATCGCCTTGCCCAGGCCGAAGCCGCGCGCCTGGCGGCAGTGGCGCGTGGCGGTGATGGACACGGCCGACACCGCGCCAGTGGACGCCGCGGTGCGCGAAGGCATCGGGCGCGTGGCGGGGTTCCTGCGCCGTCGGGGCGCCAAAGTCAGCCACACCGCCCGCCCCGCCATCGACCGGCACGAGGCCCATCGCGTGTACGTGCTGCTGCTGCGCGCCGCCACCTCTCGCAACCAGTCCGACGCCGACTTCGCCCGCAACCTGGAGAAGGCAAGGCGCCTGCCCCGCGACGCCACCGGCTACGCCGCCTGGATGCTGCAGGCCAACACCCTGCACCATCGCGAGTGGCACCAGCTCAACGAAGCGCGCCATCACATGCGACTGGCGTGGGAGGCGTTCTTCCGCGACTGGGACGTGCTGCTGTGCCCGGCCGCCGCCACCACCGCCTTCCCCCACAACCAGGCCGGCGAGCGCTGGGAGCGCATGGTGATGGTGGACGGCACCCCCCAGCCCTCCACCACGGCACTGTTCTGGGCGGGGTTTTCCGGCATGGCCGGCCTGCCCTCCACGGTGATCCCAGCCGGGCTGGCGGCCGACGGCCTGCCCACGGGCGTGCAGATCGTGGGGCCGCAGTACGGCGACCTCACCACGCTGGCGCTGGCGTGCGCCCTGGAGACGGATTTCGGCGGCTTCCAGCCGCCGCCGGCCTACGCCTGAGCGCTTGGTACGGCCGCGGCTTCGGCTTCGAGAAAGGCCACGGCCTCGGCCTCGTGGCGGCTGCGGCGCATGGGCGGCAGGCTCTGCCAGACCCGCCGGCCATAGGCCTTGGTGACCAGCCGCGGGTCGCAGATCATGAGCACGCCGCGATCGGTCTCGTCGCGGATCAGCCGTCCCGCGCCCTGCTTGAGCTGGATCACCGCCTGGGGCAGCTGGTAGTCCATGAAGGCATTGCCGCCGGCGGCATTGATGCGCTCGATGCGCGCCGTGAGCACCGGGTCGTCCGGCGGCGCAAAGGGCAGCCGGTCGATCACCACCAGCGACAGGGTTGGACCGCGCACATCCACCCCCTCCCAGAAGGACTGGGACCCCACCAGCACCGCATTGCCCAGCCGGCGGAAGCGCGCCAGCAGCTCGGTGCGCGAGCCATCGCCCTGCATGAGCACGGGCAGCTCCAGGGCGCGCTCGCGCAGCGCCTCCTCGAGCAGCGTGCGCGCCTCGCGCATGGCCCGCAGGCTGGTGCACAGCACGAAGGCGCGCCCGCCCGCAGCGATGATGAGCGGCAAGGCGGCGCGCACCACGGCCTCGGTGTAGCCGGCCGAGTTCGGCTCGGGCATCTCCTCGGGGCAGTACAGCAGCGCCTGGTGGGGGTAGTCGAAGGGACTGTCCCAGGCGCGGGTGGCGGCTTCATCCAGGCCGAGCTGCGCGGTGTAGTGGGTGAAATCGCCCTTCACCGACAGGGTGGCGGAGGTGAAGATCCAGGCGCGCGGCTGGGCCGCCAGCTGGCGCGCGAACACCTCGCCCACCGACAGCGGCGTGGCGTGCAGTTGCAGACCGGCGGGAAACACCTCCATCCAGCGCACGTGCTGGGCATCGTCGCCGGTGCGCCAGCGTTTCAGGCGTTGCAGCTGGTCGCAGGCGCGCACCCAGGCGCGCTGCAGCCCCTCGCTGCGATCGGCCTGGAATTCCAGCAGCGAGGACAGGTGCTCGAGCTTGGTCCACAGGGCCTCCAGCGCCGCCACGAAAGCCTCGCGGCCCAGGGCCGCCGACGCCGGCAGCCGGCCCTGCTCGGCCTGCCACGACAGGCGCAGGTCGCGCACCGCCTTCTCCAGCGCCAGGGCCGCCTCCGGCAGGGCAGCGAAATCCTGCGCCGCGGCCACCGCTTCCAGCCGCGCGTCCCGCGCCAGCTCGATCAGCTGCACCGAGGAGACCGTTTCGCCGAAGAACAGACTGGCGGTCTCGGGCAGTTGGTGAGCCTCGTCCAGAATCACCGTGTTGCACGACGGCAGCAGCTCGGCCACGCCCTCGTCGCGCAGCACCACGTCGGCGAAGAACAGATGGTGGTTCACCACCACCACGTCGGCCTCCAGCGCCGCCTTGCGCGCCTTCATGACGAAGCACTCGTCGAAGTACGGGCACTCGGAGCCCAGGCAGGTGTCGCGTGTGGAAGTCACCCGCGACCAGATGCCCGCGTCCTCGGGCACCGTGCCAAGGCCGCTGCGATCGCCCGTGTCGCTCACCCGGGCATAGCTCACGATCTCGCCCAGGTAACCCACGTCGGCGCGGCTGTCGAAGCGCCCATCGGTCTTGGCGCGCTCCAGGTGGTATTGGCAGACGTAGTTGGCGCGTCCCTTCAGCAGCGCCAAGCTCGCGTGCACGTCCAGCGCGGCGCGCACCATGGGCAGGTCGCGCCCGAACAACTGGTCCTGGAGGGTCTTGGTGCCCGTGGATACGATCACCTTGCCGCCCGACAGCAGCGCCGGTACCAGGTACGCGAAGGTCTTGCCGGTGCCCGTACCGGCTTCGGCCACCAGCACTCCGTGGCTGGCGATGGCCGCCTCGATGGCCAGCGCCATCTCGAGCTGCTGGGCGCGCGGCCGGTAGCCGGGCACGGCGCGCGCCAGCGGGCCGTCGGCGGCGAAGACGCGCGTGAGATCGTTCACGGGGTGCAAGGTCAGCGGCGGGCGGCGCCAGGGCGGGCAGGCTGCGGGGTGCCGGATGGGGATCGACTCACCCGCGAAGCATGGCGCAGGGCCCGCGCGCGGGCAATACCAAAGGCACGGGCGTTCCGTGGCCAGCCCCCCCTCCCCGCGGGAGCACACGCCTCGGCCCGGCACGGCGCAGGTATGCTGCCGGTTTCGCCAGTCTGCCCGTGTGCCGGAGCGCCTTCATGAGCACCCCCTCGCTGCCCCTTGCCGGCCACCGCATCCTGCTCACCCAGGCTGGCGATTTCATGGGCCCCGCCCTGGCCCGCGTGCTTGCCGGCCAGGGCGCCGAGGTGGTGGCCTCCCTGGAAACCCTCGATGCCCCGGGCGCGGCCGAGGCCGTTGTGCAGGGCGCCGGCACGCTGCATGCCGTGGTGGCCAACCTGGGCATTCCCGCGCCGGCCACGCCCGCCGACGCGGTGGACGATGCGCAGTGGCGCCACTGCTTCGCCACCATGGTGGACCCCCTGCCACGCCTGCTGCGGGCGGTGCTGCCGCAGATGCGCGAGCGGGGCGCGGGGCGCTTCCTGGTGATGGGCAGCGCCTCGGCGCTGCGCGGCATGAAGCGCACTTCCTCCTACAGCGCGGCGCGCGGCGCCCAGCTGGCCTGGGTGCAGGCCGTGGGCGTGGAGCTGGCGCCGCTGGGCATCCGCGTGAATGCCATTGCCCAGAACTTCGTGGACAACCCCACCTACTTCCCGCCCGCGGTGCAGGCCGACCCCCGCTTCCAGGAGCGCCTGCGGCGTGAAGTGCCGCTGGGCCGTCTGGTCTCGGCCGAGGAGGATGCCGCCTTCGCCGCCTACCTGCTGTCGGGGCCGGCCGACTGTTTCGCGGGACAGGTGTTCCCCGTGAGCGGCGGCTGGGCGGTGCGCTGAGAACGCGCCATGTCCGGTTTCGTGCTCGATTTCTACGACCGCCTCGCGCCGGAGTACCACCTCATGTTCGCCGACTGGCGGGCAGAGGTGATGCGCCAGTCGGCGCTGCTCGCCCGCCTGCTGCGCGCCGAGGTGCCCGGCGCCAGTCACGTGCTCGACTGCGCCTGCGGCATCGGCACCCAGGCCATCGGCCTGGCGCGCGCGGGCTACCAGGTTACCGCCACCGACCTGAGCCCCGGCGCGCTGCAGCGCGCCCTCGAGGAAGCGCAACACTTCCAGGTGGACCTGCGGTTCGCCACGGCCGACTTCCGCCGCCTGGAGGACGCGTTGCAGGACCGCTTTCACGTGGTGTGCTGCCTGGACAACGCCATCGCGCACCTGCAGGAGGACCACGAGCTGCACGCCGCGTGCGCCTCCATGGCCAGGCGGCTGCACCCCGGCGGCCTGCTGGTGCTGAGCATCCGCGACTACGACCGCATCTTCGCGCCCTGCTTCGCCGCCGCAGCCGACCCCGGCCTGCCCGGACTGCCCGGACTGGCCCGCGGCGGCGAGCAATCCCTGCCTGGCGGCACCCTGCCGCGGGTGTTCGACGGCCCGGACGGGCGGCGCATCGCCTTCCAGGTGTGGGACTGGAGCGAGGACCGCCGCTCCTACGCCGTGCACCAGTACTTCGTGCACGGCGACGGGGACGCGCCGCGGGCCACGCACTACTCCTCGCGCTTCCGGGCGCTGCGCCGGGCCGAGCTGGGCGGCGCGTTGCTGGCCGCGGGGCTGCGCGAGGTGCGCTGGCTCATGCCGGAGCACGTCGGCTTCTACCAGCCCCTGGTGCTCGCACGCGCGCCCTGAGGGCGCGTGGGGGGCCGTTCAGACGGAGGGAAGCAGGCGCACTTCGCGCTGCGGGAACGGAATCGCGATGCCGTCCCTGCGAAAGCGCTCCAGGATGGCCTGGTTAATCTCCGCCCCGGCGGCGGCGAAGTCGTCCACCGTAGTCCAGGGCTTGACGGCGATGTTCACCGAGGAATCGGCCAGCACAGAAACGCCGATCACCGGCTCCATGTGGCCCAGCACCCGCGGGTTGGCCTTGAGGATCTCGCTCACCAGGGCGATGGCGCGCTGCACGTCGGTGTCGTAGGCCACGCCCACCGACAGGTCCAGCTGTCGCACGTTGCCATAGTTGTGGAGGATCTCGCCAACGATCTTGCGATTGGGGATCACCACCCGGGAGCGGTCGGTATGGGAGAGGATGGTCTTGAACAGCGCGATCTCCTCCACCCGGCCCTCCTCCCCCACGATGGAGATGTATTCGCCCACGCGGAAGGGCCGGGTGAAGATGATGGTGAGCCCCGCCACCAGATTGCTCAGCACGCCCTGCATGGCCAGCGCCACACCCGCGCCGGCCACGCCCAGGCCGGCGATCAGCGGCAGCAGCTCCACCCCAAGGTTCTGCAGCGCCATGACGCCGAACAACCCCAGCACCAGCAGCCGCATGATGCGCACCAGCAGTTGCCGCACGGGCACTTCGAGCTCCAGCGGCTCCAGCAGGCGCGCCAGCATGCTCCCCGCCCAGCGCCCCGCCAGCACGCCGGCCACGACGATAAGGATGCCCACCGCCAGCCGCGGGCCGAATTTCAGGGCCATGTCGAGGGCCACCGTCTTGATCTGAGCAACCGTCTGCAGATGTTCGTCCACGTTTGTTCTCCGGGGCAGGGAAACGCCATTGTATGCAGTAGGCCGCCGCTACAATGCGCGCTCTCCCCTATCGTCGTCCCCTCATGCGCTCCACCCGCCCGCCGCTGCTCCCAGGCGCCGCCTCGCCGGTGCGCATCATCCACGCGCGCCGTGGCGCGGCGGTGGCGCCGTGAAGCGTCCGTGGTTCGCGCCGCCCTTCCAGCCGCCGCGCGTGGTGGAAGGCGATGGCTTCTCGCTGCGCCCGCTCACCGTGCGCGATGCGGTGCAAGACTTCGCTGCCGTCATGGGCAGCCGCGAGGCGCTCTGGGCGCTGTTCGGCGAGGGCTGGCACTGGCCGCCCGAGAATTTATCCCTCGAGGCGGACCTGGTGGACCTGGCCTGGCACCAGAAGGAATTCGAGCTGGGCACCTCCTTCGCGTGGACCGTGGCGGCGCGCCACGAGTCCCGGCTGCTGGGCTGCGCCTACCTGTTTCCCGCGCGGTTGCCGGGCTGGGAGGCGGACGCCTTTTTCTGGGTGACGAGCGATGTGCGCCAGCGCCTGGAAGCGCCCGTGGAGGCCGCCTTTCGCACCCTGCTCGCGGCCTTTCCGTTGCAGCGCATCGCCTGGCCGGGCCGTGCGCTGCCCTGGCACCTCTGGAACGGCGCACCGTGATCCTGCGCACGTTGCTGCTGCTGGCCCTTGGTGCCCTGGTGCTGCTGGCTTTCCTCCCGCGCCCCGATGCCCGCCAGATCGAGGCCCGCATGCAGCGGCGCGCCGCGGCCTTTCGCATCGCCCTTCGCCAGACGCTCTACGGCACGGCAGCGGCGCTGCTGGCGGCGGCCACGGCGTTCGGGCTGTGGCATTGGCTGCGCCATGACGACCGCGTGGCCCTGGCGGCAGCGGCCGTGGCGGCACCCGGCGCGCTGCTGCTGGCGTGGATGTGCTGGCGGGTGGGCGTGCGGCCGCGCTGAACCGCGCCAGGGCTATCATCCCCGTCGTTCTTCTCTTCCGCGCCATGTCCACCGCCCGCAACGTCCTCGGCGAACCTCTCGCCGCCTGCTGCTTCGACCCGCTCACCGGCTACTTTCGCACCGGCAGTTGCGTCACCGACGCAAGCGACGCGGGCAGCCACGTGATCTGTGCCAGGGTCACGCCGGAATTCCTGGCCTTTTCCCTGTCGCGGGGCAACGATCTGGTGACGCCGGCGCCGCAGTACCGGTTTCGCGGCCTCAAGCCGGGCGACCGCTGGTGCCTCTGCGCGCTGCGCTGGCGCGAGGCCCTGGAGGCGGGCGTGGCGCCGCCGGTGGTGCTGGCCGCCACACACGAGCGGGCGCTGCGATTCGTGTCGCTCGACCAGTTGCGCAGCCACGCCCTGGATGGTGCCTGACCCCCGCCCATGGCGCTTCGGCCCTTGTTCGCGCTGCCCTGGTCCCTGGCAATCGCCGGGTGCACTACCGTGGTGATCCCACGGGAGGTGGAGGTGCCCTTCCGGTGCGACGACGATCGCCGCTTCACCGCCGTGTTCCAGCGCAATCCCGACAGAGCGCTTTTGCGCATCGCGGGTCGGGAGTTGCTGCTGCCGGGCACCGCCAGCGGCTACAAGCAGGCGGCGCACTACAGCGATGGCCGCAATTCGCTGTACGGCAGTGGCCTCGCGGCCACGCTGGAAATCGAGGGGCTGCCGCCTTCGCAGGGCTGCGCGCGGGTGGTGGAGCCCGCGCCACCGCGGCCAAAAACACCGCGCCGGTGAACGCCTCCGAGCCGCAGCGCTGCGCCTGGGCGCAGCAGGCCGGCCCCCTGGATCGCCAATACCACGACACCGAGTGGGGCGTGCCCGTTCACGATGACCGGACGCTGTTCGAGTACCTGATCCTCGAAGGCGCCCAAGCCGGCCTTTCCTGGAGCCAGGTGCTGGCGCGACGCGAGGGCTACCGCGCCGCTTTCGCTGGCTTCGATCCAGCCAAGGTGGCGCGCTTCACCGAGGCGCACTGCGCGCGCCTGTTGCACGACCCGGGCATCATTCGCAACCGCCTCAAGGTGGCCGCTGCGGTGAGCAACGCCCGGGCGTTTCTGGCGCTGCAAGAGGCCCACGGCAGCTTCGATGCGTGGCTGTGGCGCTTCACCGAGGGACGGCCGCTGCAGAACGCCTGGGCCCACCATCAGCAAGTGCCTGCCAGCACGCCGCTGTCCCAAGGGCTTTCCAGGGCGCTCACCCGGGCGGGATTCCGCTTCGTGGGCCCCACCATCGTGTATGCCTTCATTCAGGCGGTGGGCATGGTGAACGACCACACCACCGACTGCTTCCGCCACGAGCCGGTGCGCCGTCTGGGCGCCAGCCCCACCTGATGCCCGCCGCCGCGGCGCAAGGCCTGTAGCATTGGCGCCATGGCCCTTGCCGCAACCCCCGTTTCCGCTGCCAAACCAGCCCCGCTCACCACCGCAGGCGCACCCCACGGCCATGAATGATCCGCTGCATCCCGCCGCCTCCACTGCCCTCGTTTCGGTGGTGATTCCGGTCTACAACGAGGCCGACAACCTGACCGACCTGGTGGGGCGCGTGCACGACGCGCTGGCGCCCTCGGGCCGCGGCTTCGAGCTGATCTGCGTGGACGACGGCTCCCGCGATGGCTCGGCTGCCATCCTGGAGGCGCTCGCTGCCGCCCGGCCGTGGCTCAAGCCGGTTTACCTGATGCGCAACTACGGCCAGTCCACCGCACTGCAGGCGGGCTTCGACGCCGCCGCGGGCGAGTTCGTGGTCACCCTCGATGGCGACCTGCAGAACGACCCGGCCGACGTGCCGCGCCTGCTGGACCACCTGGACGCCAACCCCGACGTGGACGCCATCTCCGGCTGGCGGCGCGAGCGCCAGGACGCCGCCCTGTCGCGCAAGCTGCCCTCGCGCCTGGCCAACGGCCTGATCTCGCGGGTCACCGGCGTGAAGCTGCACGACTACGGCTGCGCGCTCAAGGTGTATCGCGCCCGCGTGATCCGCGACCTGCGCCTGTACGGCGAGCTGCACCGCTTCATCCCCGCGCTGGCTGCCGAGGTGGGGGCGCGCATCGTGGAGATGCCTGTCGCCCACCATGCGCGCACCCGCGGCGTGTCCAAGTACGGCATCGACCGCACCTTCCGCGTGCTGCTCGACCTGCTGTGGATCAAGTTCATGCTGCGCTTCCTGCACCGCCCCATCCACGCCTTCGGCGGGCTGGGCCTGACGCTGGGCGCGCTGGGCGGGCTGATCCTCGCCGGCCTCACCGTGGAGAAGATGGCGCTGGGCCACGACATCGGCGGCCGTCCGCTGCTGCTGCTGGGCGCCCTGCTGGTGCTCATCGGCGTGCAGCTGGTGGCCACCGGCGTTCTGGGCGAGCTGCTCACGCGCATCTGGCACGAGCCCCAGGGCCGGCCCCAGTACATGACCCGCAGCGCGCCGCGGCCCGCGCCGCGCCGCCCCGGCTGAGTGACGAAGCTGCTGCTGCGACTGGCGGGCGGCTTCGCCCTGCTGGCGGCGGTGGTGTGGTTCGTGGGGCCGGAGCGCATCACCGGCGCGCTGCGCCGCGTGGAGCCAGCGGTGTTCGCGGCCGCCCTGGCGCTGGCGGTGGCTTCCAACGTGACGAGCGCCGCGCGCTGGGCGGCCATTGCCCGCGCCCTCGGGCTGCGCGCGCCCACTGCGCCGCTGGTGCCCATGTATTTCCGCGGCATGACCAGCAATACGCTGCTGCCCGGCGCCACCGTCTCGGGCGACCTGCTGCGCAGCGCCGAGCTCTCCCGCCTAGGCAACCCGCTGCTGGAGTCGGCCGCCTCCGTGGCCTTTGACCGGCTGTCCGGCCTGTGGACCCTGTGTGTGCTGTCCTTCGTGGCCGCCGGCGCCGCGGCCGCCGCCGGCGTGACGCTCTCGGGCGCCCAGGGCGACCGGGCGGTACTGGCGGGCTACGGCGCGGCGCTGGGCTTCATCGTGGTGGCGCCTTTCCTGCCCTGGCCCACGGCATGGCTGCGCCGCCTGCCCTTGGCGGCAGCGGCCAAGCTCTCCGACCTGGCCGACCGGGTGCGCGATCCGGCCACCGGGCTGCGCCGTCGCCTCGCCGCCACCCTGGGCCTGTCGCTGCTGGTGCAACTGCTCTCGGCGGGCGCGCTGGCGGCCTGCGCCGGATCGCTGGGGCTCGGCGTCGCGCCGCTGGTGATGTTTGCCGCCGCGGCGCCCATCTTCGTGATGGCCGCCCTGCCGCTGGGCGTGGCCGGGTTCGGCACCCGCGAGTTGGCGGCCGTGGCGGTGCTGGGCGCGGCGGGCGTGCCGCCCGATCTGGCCGCCGGCACCGGGCTGCTGTACGGCCTGTGCGGCGTCATCCAGGGCGCGGCGGCCGCGCCGCTGTTCCTGCTACCATCGAAACGTCCATGAGCGCTGTGCCCACGGCTTCACTTTCCGCGGACCTGCGCCGCAACCCCGGCCTCGCGCTGCTGCTGCTCGCGGGCGTGCTGCTGTCCTTCTTCACCGGCCTGGGCGCCGTGCCGCTGTTCGACCTGGACGAGGGGGCCTTCGCCGAGGCCACCCGCGAGATGCTCGATCGCGGCGATTACATCTCCACCTTCCTCAACGGCGAGCCCCGCTACGACAAGCCGGTACTGGTGTACTGGCTGCAGGCGTTGTCGGTGCTGGCCTTCGGCGTGAACGAATTCGCCTTCCGCCTGCCCTCGGCGCTGTGCGCCACGGGCTGGGTGCTGGTGGTGCTGCTGTTCGTGCGCCGCGTGGCCAGCGCGCGCCCCGCGCTGCTGGCCGCCGGCTTCACGGCCACTGCCGCGGGCATCACCGTGATCGGCCGCGCCGCCATTGCCGACGCGCTGCTCAATTTCCTCATCGTCACCGCCATGGCGAGCGCCTACCTGTACCTGCGCGAGGGCCGGCGCGCCTGGCTGCTGTGCGCCTACATGTCCATGGGCTTCGGCCTGCTGGCCAAGGGCCCCGTGGCGGTGCTGGTACCCCTGGCCACCACCTTCCTCCACTGCCTGAGCCGGCGCGACCTGAAGACCTGGCTGCGCGCGGTGCTCGACCCGGCGGGTATCGCGCTGATGCTGGCCATCGCCGCGCCCTGGTACGCTGCCCAGTACTGGAAGGAGGGCGATGCCTTCGTGCGAGGCTTCCTGTTCAAGCACAACGTAGACCGCTTCCGCGCGCCCATGCACGGCTTCGACGGCAGCCTGTTCTTCTACGTGCCCTGGCTGCTGGTGGCCACGCTGCCCTTCCTAACGCCGCTGCTCAACACGGGCCGCGGCCTGCGGCAGATCTGGGCCGATGATCTGCAACGCTTCTGCCTGCTGTGGTTCGGCTTCGTGTTCCTGTTCTTCTCGGCCTCGGGCACCAAGCTGCCGCACTACGTGTTCTACGGCTACACGGGGCTGTTCATCCTCATGGCGCTGCAGGCGCCGCGGCTGCGATCGGGGGTGCTGGCGCTGGTGCCGGCGCTGGGGGTGTTCGCCCTGCTGGGCGCGGTGCCGTGGCTGGTGGAGACGTTCTCGCCGCGCCTGGCCGATCCCTACTACCGCGAGGCCCTCGCCGCGGTGCGCCAGGGCCTCGGCGCCGGCTTCGGGAGCTTCACCGTGGCCGCGTGCGCGGGCGTGGTCGCGCTCATGGCGCTGCGCCGCGTGCCGCTGGACACGCGCCTCATGGCCGCCGGGGTGGCCCAGGCCGCCGCCATGGCGCTGTTCGTGCTGCCCGCCGCGGGCGAGGCCCAGCAGGCGCCAGTGAAGGAGGCGGCGCTGCTGGCGCGCAGCCACGGCTGGGAGGTGGTGATGTGGGGCCTCAACACGCCTAGCTTCATGGTCTACTCGGAGCGCCTGGTGCAACGGCGCGACCCGCGCCCCGGCGAGATCGCGCTCGTGCGCATGAAGAAGCTGCGCGAGCAGCCCAGCGGCGAGGCTGGCTTCGAACTGCTCTACCAGCGCAATGGCATCGCCCTGGTTCGCGTGCCCGGAGCGGCGCGATGAACCCGCCTGTTGCATGGCGCTCGCCGAGTGTGTGGGCAGTGCCGGCGGCGGCCCTCGCCGCGGCGCTGCTGCTGGCACTCACCGGCGCCAATCGCGCCGCTTTCTCGGCCATCAACTCGTGGAGCCATCTCACGGGGCCGTTGCCCTGGGCTTTCGTCACGGTGCTGGGCGACACGGCGGTGGCGTTGGCACTGTTCACGCCCTTCGTCCTGCGGCGGCCCGCCCTGGTCTGGGCACTGGCCCTCGGCGCGCTGCTGGCCGCGGCCTTCGTGCACGGCATCAAGCCGCTGGCCGATCTGCCGCGTCCGCCCTCGGTGATGGCGGCCGGCGCCATCACGGTGATCGGCCCGGCCTACAAGGCCCATTCCTTTCCGTCTGGCCACACCACCACCATCTTCGTGGCGGCCGCGCTGCTCTGGCTGCACTTTCCCTCGCCCTGGATCCGCGCGGCGGCGCTTGGCACAGCGGTGCTGGTGGGCCTGTCCCGCGCCGTGGTGGGCGTGCACTGGCCGGTGGACATCGCCGCGGGAGCCGCGGGCGGCTGGTGCTGCGCGGTAGCGGGCACGGCCCTGGCGTGTCGCTTTCCTGCTGGAACCCGCGCGCCTGTGCAGGCAGTGCTGGCACTGGCGGGCAGCGGCTGCGCCGTGGCGCTGCTGGCGGGCTTGAAGACGGGCTATCCCCAGGCGCTGCAACTGCAATATGCCGTGGGCGCGGCGGCGTTGGGCGCGCTGGCGGTGGCGGTGGTGGAGCGCGCCACGGGTGGTGTGCGCTGACGGGCCGCCACGCCGCACTCGCCATGGCCCAGGACGCTTCCCGCCCCGATTTCTGGGAAACCCGCTACCGCGACCGCGTCACCCCCTGGGATGCGGGTGGCGCGCCAGAGCGCTTCGTGGACTGGGCGCGCGGGCTGCCGCGCGGCAGCCGCGTGCTGGTGCCCGGCTGCGGCTCGGCCCATGAGGTGAGGGTGCTGGCGGAAGGCGGCGCCCACGTGCTTGCCATCGACTTCAGCACCGCGGCCGTGGCTCTGGCCCGCGAGCGCCTTGGTAGCCTGGCCCACCGGGTGGTGGAGGCGGATTTCTTCCACTTCGACGCCGGCGAGGGCTTCGATGCGGTGTACGAGCGGGCTTTCCTGTGCGCCTTGCCGCGCCACCTCTGGCCTGCCTACGGGCAGCGCATGGCCGAGGTGCTGCAACCCGGTGGCCAGTTGAGCGGCTATTTCTTTTTCGACCACAACACCCGCGGCCCGCCCTTCGGCACCTCGGAGCAGACCCTGTACACGCTGCTGGGCAGCGCCTTCAGCCTTGAACGGGACGAAGCCGTCGCCGGGTCGCTGCCCATGTTCGAGGGCAAGGAACGCTGGCAGCAGTGGCGGCGCCGCGACACGGACGCTGCGCGCCCATCCGGCCCCGCAACGCTGCATGGGATGTCCCGCCGCTAACGGCCAAGGCCTCGCACCGCCAATTGCCGGTCGTGCAGACCGCCCAGCAGCAGCTGGCTTGCCAGTGCTCCCACCAGCGCCAGGAACATGTCCCACTGGGTGTCCCAGACATCGCCCTGGGTGGCGAGAAACGCCACCGCGGCCTCGCCCGTGCCCACCGCCACCCACCATTCGATCAGTTCGTAGAAGGCGCTGATGGCGAGGCAGATGCAGGTCACGATGAGGGCCAGCCAGCCCCGCCCGGACACCACGCGGTTGCGCAGCAGGATCTCGCGCGCCACCAGCGCGGGCACGAAGCCCTGCATGATGTGCCCCAGCCGGTCGTAGTGATTGCGGGCCAGGCCCAGGGTGTCGCGCAGCCAGTTGAACAGCGGCATTTCGGCGTAGGTGTAATGCCCGCCCACCATGAGCACGATGGCGTGCAGCAGCACCAGCACCAGCACCAGCGGCGTGAGCCGCGCGCGGGGGAACAGCGCCGCCAGCACCAATGCGGCGGCCAGGGCGGGCGCCGACTCGAGAAACCAGATGAAGCCATCCCGGGGGTGCCACGCCGACCAGGCCAGCACCAGGGAAAACACGGCGAGCACGGCCAGGTGCAGGCGGCGCTCGGCCGCGGTGGGTCTCACTGCAACGCGTCCACTTTCAGATACCAGCGGCGCGTCTGGGTGGCGGCATCGCGGCTGCGCCAAGCACTGCCCTCCTCACCGCGCAGGAGTTCGCGGTCCACGCCGCCCAGGTCGATCCACTCGCCCAGCCGCCCGGTCACCACGGTGTCGAGGCGCCGCACGTCCACGGCGCCGGGCGGCGCCAAGCCTTCGCGGGTGGCCGGATCGCGCGCGGCGAACTGGTCGCCGCTGGCGCTGATCTCCACCGTCACTTCATCGCCGCGGGTGCGCGGCCGCACGTGGAAGCCCGCCAGCACACCCACGTAGCGGGTCGACTCGATGACCCGGGTTCCGCCAGGGCCCACCACCGTCTGGCGGGTGGGCAGCGGTGTGCTGGCGCCTGTAGCCACGAAGGCGCTGTTGCCCTCGAGCACCTGCACGCTTCGTCCAGCGCGCTCGGCGGCGGCCGACTGGCTGCCATAGACCCGCGCCTCGATCGCCTGCGCGCGAGCGGCCTCAGCCGTCCGCGGGCTGCCGGGCTCGCCGGGCAGCATGACTGCGGCGTCACTGCCGCCCACGGTGCCGCGCAACCCGGCGCCTGAACGGCCGCGCACCAGATCGGCATCCTGGCTCACGGTCACCAGCAGACGTCGCGGCCGTTTGTCCACCAGGGCCAGCACCTTTCTCACCTCGGCCAGTTGGCGCGGGGTGGCGCGGATGACCAGCTGGTTACCCAGCGCACTCACTGAGCCTTCCGGCTCCACCAGCGGCTGCAGCACGGTCAGCACTTCGGCGGCCTTGCGGTAGGCCAAGTCCACCACCTCGATCACCAAACCCTGGGGCCGCGCTGGCAGCGGCGCCGCCAGCACCACCGCCAGCAGCAGCCAGGCCAGTGCTGCGCGCATGGCGATGGCTCAGGCCGCCAGCGCCGCGAGGCGGGCGGCGGGATCCTGGCGGTAGAACAGGCGCAACTGCTCGTACACCGAGGGGTAGGCTGCGCGCACCGCCTCGGGCACCTCGAAGAAGCCCTCGGACACCACGGCGAAGAACTCGGCCGGCGACTCCGCAGCATAGGGATCGATGGCGGTGCATTCGCGCCGCGCCACCCGGCGGCGGAAGTCCGCGAAGGCGGCGCTGAAGGCCGCCGACCAGGCCGCCCGGTCCATGCCCCGGTGCAACGGCGGAAACCCGTTGGCCGCGCCATTGGCCATGTCCAGCTTGTGGGCGAACTCGTGGATCACCACGTTCACGCCATCGCCCTGGGCAGCGCGCGCCACGTCGGCCCAGGACAGCACCACCGGCCCGCCCAGCCATGCCTCGCCGGCGCGGGCGTGGGGGTCCTCGTGCACCACACCCGCCTCGTCGGTCCAGGTGTGCGCCACCACGAACTCGTCGGGATACACCACGATCTCGCTCCATCCGCCGTAGGCCGACAGGTCGAGCTCGAGGATCAGCAGGCAGGCCTGCACCGCCACGTCGGTCTTCATGGCCTCGGTGAGTTCCAGGCCGGGGGCAGCCCAGAAGCGCTTCTCCGCCAGGAACAGCGTGCTCCAGCGGCGCAGGCGGCCCTGCTCGCCGGCATCGAGGGCGCTCACGAAGCCGTAGCGCGCTACGCTGGCCCACCACAGGCTGTCATCGATGGGGGCGCGCCGCAGGACACGCTCGCGCCGCCACTGCCGCAGGCTGAAGGGCATCACCCGCCTTCCGCGGCGCGGGGCCCGGTTTCGGGCTCCACCTCTTCCAGGACCTGCCCCAGGCGCGCCATCTCGTCCGGGTTTTCCAGCTCCACCTTCTCGATCTGGCCGAAGCGCCGCACGATCTTGTCGCTGGAGATGCGCACCTCCTCGGCATCCTCGTGGGCCTGGCGGATGTGGTTGGCGAGCTTGCGCATGCGCTCTTCGAAGCGCCCGAAGTCCTTGCCCAGCTTGCCCAACTCGTCCTTGATCACGTGCACCTGGCGGCGGGTTTCCACGTCCTTGATCACGGCCCGGGCGGTGTTGAGCACCGCCATCATGGTGGTGGGCGAGACGATCCACACGTGGCGCTGCATGGCGTGCTCCACCACTTCCGCATGGTAGGCGTGGATTTCGGCGAACACCGCCTCGGCGGGCACGAACATCACCGCCCCGTCGGCGGTTTCTCCCGGGACGATGTAGCGCCTGGCAATGTCGTCCACATGCTTGCGCAGGTCGGCGCGGAACTGCCGCTGGGCAGCAGCCCGGTCCGACTCGGCGAGGCTGGAATCGAACATGCGGTGGTAGTTCTCGAGGGGAAACTTGGCATCCACCGCCACGATACCCGTGGGTTCGGGGAGCCGCAGCAGGCAATCCACGCGCATGTCGTTGCCCACGCTGGCCTGGAAAGCATAGGCCGAGGGCGGCAGGATGTTGCGCACCAGGGCCTCGAGCTGGATCTCGCCAAAGGCGCCCCGCGAGCGCTTGTCACCCAGCAGCTCCTGCAGGCTGACCACGTTGGTGGTGAGGCCGTCGATCTTGCGCTGTGCCTCGTCGATGGTGGCGAGACGCTCCATCACGCTCACGAAGGTTTCGTTGGTGCGGCGGAACCCCTCCTCCAGCCGCTCGGACACCTTGCCCTGGATCTGCTCCAGGCGGGCGTCGGCGGAGCGCGTGAGGGTCTCGATGCTGGCGGTGAGTTGCTGGGAGAGCGCGCGTACCGAATCCTGCAAGGTCTGCGCCTGGGTCTTGCCCTGCTCCCCCAGCGCCGCCAGGGTCTTGCCGAGCATATCGGTGCGCACCTCGGCCACGCGCTCCAGCAACTGCTCGCGGTTGGTGGCCATGTCCTGGCTCTGGGAGAGCTGGATGGCAACCATGGCTTCGCGGGTCTGGCGAAGCTGGCCATCCACCGCCAGTCGCAGCCGCTCCACGTTGTCCGCCTCCACCGCGGCGAGCCGGTCACCGAGGGAGTTGAGGCCGTCGTTCACGTCCTTGAGCATGGCGTAATGCTTGGCTTCAAGCATGTCGGTGACGCGCACTGCCAGATCGGCCTGCTGGCGGGACAGCGACATGAGGCGGGAAACCAGAAACACCAGGGCCGCAAACAACAACGCGGCCAACGCAAACAGCACCAATTCAGAAACGGAGAAGCTCATGCCGCCGAGTATAGCGGCGGGCTCGCAGTCGGACGCCGCGGCGCCGGCGAACCGGCGCCAACACCATGTATCTCAGCGCGGCGCAGACTGCGCGGCCCTGGCCAACCGGGCCGCCGCGATGGCTTGGTCCCACTCTTCGCGGGTGACCTGGGACAGCAGTTGCGCCCGGTGCGACCAGATCCGTTCCATCTGCTGCTGGCGCTGGTCCAGGGCTGAATCGATCAGTCGATCGAAGTCCTGGGAGGTGGAGTCGTAACGGCGAATCAGCCTTTCCACCACGGCGGTGTCCTTGGCCACTTCCTTGTTGAGCACCTCGATGTCGTCACGCGCCCGCCCCAGGACGCGCAGCGCGGCGGCGCGCCGGGCATCGTCGGCAACCGAGGCCTTGAGCGGCCCCTGCAGGTGGCGCGCCATGAGCGCACCGAGTCCCTGGGGGGCGGACCCGAAGGCCCCCCCGAACAGTACGATGAACAGCGCGACCAGCATCTCCCCGCCGCTCAGTCGGTGAGCGCGCGCCACTCGGCAGCGCTGGTTTCGCGGCGCATGGCGAGCACCACATCGCGGTACTCCCCGAGCACAGCCCGGCGGCGGGCCGTGAAGCGGGCGATCACCTGATCGGCCTGCTCGCGAGTGGCGTCGTAGTCGGCATCGAGGGCCTCGGCCTCCATTACGAGCCCGGCGGCGTCGCGGTCGAAGGCCTCCCGCAGGCCGCCCAGACGCTCGCCCAGTGACTTGAGCCGCCGGGCACGGTCAGCATCGAAAATGGTCTTGTCCACCAGCGCGGCCCACTGCACGGCATCGCGCGCGGTGGGTGCCGGCGCATCGCGCGAGGCCGAACAAGCCGCCAGCCCCGCCGCCAGAACCCCCATGAGCAACCGCAGCGCAACCAGCCGCGCGCCGCGGTTGGTCACCGCCACGACGCGGGGGCGCCTCACGCCGGCTGCCGCTCCATGCTGGGGTTGCGCGCGGTGTGTCGCTTGACGAGCTCGCGCAATTCGGGTCTCACGTGCCGGGTGCTGTAGCCGTTGAAGATGTGGCCCAGCAACCCGCGGTCGAGGTCGCTGGTGCCCATGAGCCAGTCGGCAATGGGAAACGTGAGGTTCATGTTGCGCTCCATCATGATTCCCTGGTTGTGATGGGCCGTATGGTGCCGCCGGATGGTATTGACGAAGGGCGCATGGCGCACGAACCAGTTCTCGTGCACGTGGCAGCAGTAGTGGAAAGTTTCGTAGAGGAGGTACTGCCCCACGATGGTGACCATGAGAACGTAGCCTGCGTTGGCGTTCACCAGCCATCCCAGGGTCAGGGCAAAGGGCACGCCGAAGGAGATGAAGGTGGCCAGCGCCCGCCATGGGAAGAAGATGATGCGGAATTCGCGCGTGGAATCCACCGTCATCTCGTTGCTGGTGAAGTACTGGTGGTGCTGGCGTGTGTGGCGATCGTAGATGGCACGCAACGCCCAGACATCGATGAGGCGGTGCATCACGTACTTGTGGATCCACCATTCGAACAGATTCGAGACGAAGAACACCGGCACCACCAGCAGCCACTCCCAGGAGGGGTTGTCCATGCGCCACAGGCACCAGCCGATCACCGTGATGCCCACGGCGTACATGACGCCCACGTGCACGAGGCCGTGGTACCAGGGGCTGATCTGAGCCTTGTATTCCTCGCGGAAGCGGCGTTGTCTTTCGCTCATCATGACCGTGTCCTCCGGCTAGGGCGCGCGCTGCGGCGCTCAGGGGCATCGATCGCCGGATTATGCCTCGAACGCCGCGCGCCCGAGCGTAGCCTCGCCGGCCTGCGTCCCGGCGGGGTGTACGTCTTCACCCGCGAGGGGCCGGGATCGTTCGTCATTTCCTCGGAGGCGGAAGAAGGCTGTCCTCCAGCCCCAGGGCCATCGCGGCCCGTTCCCGCCGGAAGCCTTGACGGGGGCGACGCTCGCCGTCGACGGGCTGCCGCGTTGCCGGCCGCTCGAGCGAGAGAACACGCGCCACGGGTGAACAGGGATTCATGAGCGCGCTCATCGAGTTATCCCTTGGCAGGCGTCGGCCATTCCAGACGGGCACGCCGTTCGGCATACTCCTTGCTTTACAGTGGTGGTTGATCTCGGCGGCATGATGCGCAATGAGCTTTCTCACCAACTTGTTGTTTGACCGGTTGATCACCCGCGTCAAGACCGCGGCGGAGCCGCGCGGACAGGGCCGGCAAGAGGCTGTCGCGAAGCTCAAGAAACTCGGGGCAGGGGTGATCGAGCCGACCATCCTCGCGCTCACCGATGCGGACGAAAACGCCACGGCCGCTCTGGTGGAGGTGCTGTCCGCGCTGGTCAGCAACAAGACCTTCCCGGTCTTCATAAGGGGCATGTTTCAGGGTGGCCCTCGCGTGGTCGCCGGCATCGCCGCGGCCCTGAAAGGCAGCCGGGACTATTCGCCCGGACTGCTGCTGGAGGCGCTGTCCACGGAGGGCGTATCGCGATCCGTGCTACTCGAAATAATCAACGCGCAGCGCGGCCGCTTCACTACCCGAGAACTGCTCGCGGCCGCCTACGCACAACAGCCAAACGAGAAGGCGGCGCTGTTCCGCATCATCGCCGAGACCGCCGATGCCTCGATCCTGCCGGATCTGCTGGCGCGGCTCGACGGCAAGGACGCCGACGCGCGCCTGCACATCATCACCATGCTGTCGAACTTCAACCACCCAGACGTCTCGCGTGCATTGCAGGGGCAACTGCGCGACGGCAGCAAGGCCATCCGTGCCGCCGCACTGTCTGCGCTCGCGGAAATGGACGGTTCGGTGGATGTCCAGGCCGTCGCGAACCTGCTCCGCGACCCCGCCCTTGACGTCCAGTACCGCGCCATCGACGTGCTTATCCGAGCCAATCATCCCGACACCGTCCACCACCTGGTGGAGGTGCTGAAGGACGAGAACGAGTACGCGCGCCGCGCCGCCGTGGAGGTGATCAACGAGGTGGGCGACGTCGAATCGGTGAAGTACCTGCTCGCGGCGCTCAAGGACAGCGACTGGTGGGTGCGCAGCCGGGCCGGCGACGCCCTCGGAAAAATCGGCGGCCCGAAGGTGATCGACGCCGTGCTGCGGCTGGTCCGCGACCCGGATGAGGAAATTCGCCGCACCGCGATCGAGATCCTCAACCAGACCAAAGACGAGCGGGCGGTGTCGCACCTGATCGAGGCCACGCGCGACGAGGACTGGTGGGTCAGCGAGCGCGCCGTCGACGCCCTGGCCGAAATCGGCAGCAAGCGGGCGCTACCCCATCTCGAGGAGATGTTGCACACGGCGCCGGCACGCTCGCTGCCAGTCGTGGTTCGCGCTGTTGGCCGCCTCGGCAACGCGCGCGTCTTTGACCTGCTGCAGCCCTTCACCTCCAGGCCCGAGAAGGAAGTGCGCGTGGAGGCACTGCAGGCAATCGCGCGCGTGGTGGACACGGGCCGCGCAGAGCAGGTCCGTGCCCAGCTTCAGGCGCAGGCCGAGTCCGCCGACGACACCATCGCGCGGGCCGCCGGCATGGCCCTGGCGGAACTGCAGCAACGGCTGAACGCCGGTGGCGACCTGCCTTCTGGCGTGGGCGCCGCCATGAGCCAGGCGGCGCTCGCAGGATCCCGCATCGACGACCCGTCCCGCGCGCAGGGCGCGGAGGGGGAGCGCCCGCGACTGCCCCCGCTCGACCAGCCGGCGCCGGCGATCGCCGCAGCCCTGCCGGGCAGGCTCGACATCAAGAACCTGCGCAGCGGCGACATTGTCGAGGGGCGCTACCGTTTCATCGAACCCATTGGCAAGGGGGCGTTCGGCAGCGTGCTGCTGATGGATGACACGGTCGTGAACGAGCGGCTGATTTTGAAGTTTCTCAATCCGCACGTGCTGGAAGACGAGGAGATGATGAAGCGCTTCGTGCACGAGCTGCGCTATTCGCGCAAGATCACGCATCGGAACGTCATTCGCATCTATGACTTCCTTCAATTGCAGGGGATCTATGCCATCTCCATGGAGTACTTCCCTTCGCACACGCTGGGCAGCGAGGTCGTGGACGAGAAGCCGCTGCCGCTGCGGCGTGCCGTCGGCTTCGGCATCGACATGTGCGCCGGCATGGCGGTTGCGCACCAGGTCGGCATCGTGCACCGCGACCTCAAGCCCGCGAACGTGCTGATCAACGACGAGGGGCTGCTCAAGATCGTGGACTTCGGCGTCGCTGCCGCGCATCGCGAGGGTGATACGCAACTCACCAGGACCGGCTATGCCATCGGCTCGCCCAGGTACATGGCCCCGGAGCAGATCCTCGGCCAGAAGGTGGACGAACGCGCCGACATCTATGCCATCGGCGTCATCCTCTACGAGCTTGTCACTGGGGTGCCGCCTTATGCCCACGGCGACCACATGTCCATCATGTACCAGCACACGCAGGGCAAGGCGCGGCCGCCCCGGGAAGTGAACCCGCAGCTGCCGCCACGCCTCGGCGACCTTGTGATGAAGGCGATGGCCGTGGAACCGGCAAATCGTTTCCAGAGCATGGACGAACTTCGCGCCGCACTCGAGGCGCACGCCTGATGGCGCGCATCGACGCCTTCCTGGCGCTGGGCATGCAGCAGGGCTGTTCGGACATCCACCTGGCCGTGGGCGTGCCGCCCATGCTGCGGATGTTCGGCGACCTGATGCCGATCCGGTTCCGCGACCTGCGCGACTCCGAACTGGAGAGCTACATCGGGGAGATCCTGACGCCGGCCCAGGCTGAGCGTTTCCGGAAGGGTGAGGACCTCGACTTCTCGTACGTATCCGCGGAAGGCGCCCGGTTCCGCGCAAACGTGTTCCGCAAGGAAACGGGAATCGGCGCGACTTTCCGCACGATCCCCACCGAGATACCACCCATTGACAACCTGGGGCTGCCGCCGATCGTGAGGAAGCTCTGCGATTTCCACCAGGGGATGATCCTCGTCACCGGGTCCACCGGTACCGGCAAATCCACCACCCTCGCGTCCATGATCGACCTGCTCAATCAGACCCGGCGGCTCAACATCGTGAGCCTCGAGGATCCGATCGAATTCGTGCACCGCAGCAAGCAGGGCCAGGTGATCCAGCGCGAGCTGGGCACCCACATCCCGTCCTTTGCCGAGGGCGTACGTGCCGCCATGCGAGAGGATCCGGATGTGATCCTCGTGGGCGAGCTCCGGGATGCCGAGACCATCTCCATGGCGATGACAGCGGCAGAGACCGGGCACCTGGTGCTCGGAACCCTGCACACCACCGGGGCGGTCAAGACGATCGACCGCATCGTCGACGCCCTGCCGATCGAGGAACGGGAGCAGACAAAGAGCTTCCTGTCCCAGAGCCTGCTCGCCGTGGTGACGCAGGTTCTGGTCAAGACACCGGAAGGCCGCGGCCGCAAGGCGGTCTGCGAAGTCATGGTGATGACCAAGGCCATCGCGAAGCTTATCCAGACCGACCAGACGCACCAGATTCCCAACCAGCTGCTGACAGGCCGGGACCTCGGTATGCAGATGCTCGACCAGGCGCTGTTGCTGGCGATCCAGGCCAAGCAGATCGACCCGGACGACGCGTACACGTATGCGAACGACAAGCGCACGTTCGGCAAATTCGTGACCGACCCTGGCATCCTGCCAAAACTCGACCCGGTGCCGGCCGCCGGGCCCGGCGGCTGACGCGGCCTGCGGCGCCATGGCCAGGATCGACGAATTCCTCGGCGAGATCCTCGATCGCGGGGGTTCGGACCTGCACTTCCTGGCGGGCGATCCACCGCGGATTCGTCTGCATGGCGACCTTATTCCCCTGCGGCCGGAGCCCCTGGGTGCGGAATTCACCCGCGAAACCCTGCTCGAGATCATGCCAAGGAAGGCCCACGCGCGCTTCGACAGCCATGACGGCGCCGACTTCGCCTACGCGCTTGCCGGACGGGGCCGTTTCCGTGTCAACGTGTTGCGACACCTGAACGGGATGGGTGCGGTGTTCCGCGCAATCCCTGCGACGGCCCTGACCATGGAGCAGCTGAACCTGCCGGAGTCGGTGCGGCAGCTCGCGCGCGCCAACAGCGGCTTGATCCTGGTCACCGGCAAGACCGGCTCGGGCAAGTCGACGACCCTCGCGTCCATGATCGACGACATCAACGTGCGCGTAAAAGGTCACATTCTGACAATTGAGGACCCAATCGAGTTTGTTCACCCCCGCAAAGGCTGCCTGATCAGCCAGCGCGAGATCGGCGTGCACGCCCAGAGCTTCTCCGCGGCGCTGCACTCGGCGCTGCGCGAGGACCCGGACGTGATCCTCATTGGCGAGCTGCGCGACCTGGAGACCATGAGCATCGCGGTCACGGCCGCGGAGATGGGCATCCTGGTGATGGGCACACTGCACACTAACGGCGCCGCGCAGACGGTAGACCGCATGATTCACGTGTTCCCGGCCGACAAGCAGTCGCACGTGCGGACGATGCTGTCCACGTCACTGCGCGGCGTCGTGTCGCAGCAGTTGCTGCAGCGCGCCGACGGGTCCGGGCGTGTCGCGGCACTCGAGATTCTCGTCAACACGCCTGCAACCGCGAACCTGATCCGCCAGGGCAAGCTCGATCAACTGGAGAACACCATGCTGGGCGCCGCCGCACTGGGCATGCGCACCATGGACAGTTCCATTCAGTCCCTGCTGGACCATCGGCTCATATCGGGTAGCGAGGCCTTCAAGAAGGCGATCAACAAATCTCGCTTCGAGGCGGTCCGCGACCAGGATTGACTGGGCGTCCAGGGCGCTCGCCCCGGGCAGGCCTGCGTGCCGGCCTGGGCGCTAACCACGAAGGGGCCGCCCATTGGGCCAACCCACGCTTAGCCCACCGAACTAACGCGCGACCCATTATCCTTCGCGCGTGTTTCAACCCTCCCCGCCCAAAGGACATGCTATGCCCAAAATTCACCGCGCCGCGCTCGCCGCGGGTTTCGCCATCACCACTGCAGCGACAACCGCCGCCGTGCACGCCGCCGATCAGGGCTTCTACGTGGGCCTGGGCACGGGTCAAATGGTCACCGCCGATTACGTAACGCCCGGCGCCAGCGCGCTTTTCGACGAAAAGAGCACCCCCTGGCGTGGATTCGTGGGCTATCGGCTGGGGCTGATCCCGATCCTCGATTTCGCACTGGAAGGCGGATACCGCAGTTTCGGTACCGCAAAGGCAACCGTGGGTGGCGTTGCGTCGGAGTACAAGACCTCGGGCTTCGACGGCGCGCTGCTCGCCATCTTTCCTTTGCTGGGCTTCGACCTGTTCGGCAAGGCCGGGGTGCTTCGCTACGATCTCGACCGCAACTGGGGGGGCAACACCAGTTCCTTCAACGGCACGGCACCCATGTACGGCGTGGGCGCGGGCTTCCGGGTGTGGCGCGTGGGGGTACGGGTGGAATATGAGCGGTTTGAGGTGGATCAGCTCAAGGGGCTGGACGGCGCCATGGTGAGCGCGACCTTCAGATTCTGAGGGCGCCGGTAGCCCTCTGGCGCGCTGTGGCGGGTGCGCAGTGCCCCGCTCAAGCCCCCGCCAGCAGCCCCTCGAACACGGCGTCCGGCAGAAGCGCCCCGCCGGTGGTCCACAACACGTGAGTGTGAGCGGGCGGCAGGGATGCCTGCCGCTCGACGCACGCGCAGGCCTCGAAGGCGGCCGCCGCCGAAGGCTCCAGCCGCAGCCCCGCCACGCGCCAGGCCGCATCCACCCAGCGCAGCATGGGATGGTCTTGCACCGTCACCACCGCCTCCACCAGCGGCGCCACCACCCGGGCCGAAAACTGCGAGGCCGTGGCGCAAGCCAGCCCATCGGCCAGCGTTCGGTTGGTAAGGCCGGCCTCGTACACCGACACCGGCCGGGCGAGACCGCAGGCAAGCTGCACCAGCATGGCAGGCGACTGCACCGGCTCCACGAACACGCAATGGACCGCGTCGCCGAACGTATGCTTGAGGCCGGTGGTGACACCGCCTGGCGCACCGCCCACACCGCAAGGCAGGTACACACGTAATGGATGCGCCGCATCCACCGCCACGCCGGCTGCATGGAGTTGCCGCGCCAGCTCTGCTGCCGCCGTTGCGTAGCCGACGAACAGATGGCGCGAGGACTCGTCGTCCACGAAGTGCGCGCCGCGGGTTGCCGCCGCCACGGTTCGCGCCGCCGCCACCGCCGCGCCGTAGTCGCCCCCGTGCTCCACCACACGCACGCCCAGCCGGCGCAGGCGATCCTTCTTCCAGGCCTTGGCGTCGGCGGACATGTGCACCTCCGCCTGGAAGCCCAGCGCCCGGGCGGCCAAGCCCACGCTGAAGCCCAGGTTTCCGGTGCTTCCCACCACGATGGTGTGGCGGGAGAAGCGCTGCGGCCAGGGCGGCTGGGCCAACCGCGCGGCGCTGGCATCGGAGAAGCCCTGGGATCGCGCCACCTCGAAGGCAAACCACAGCACCTCGAACACCCCGCCGCGCGCCTTGATACAGCCCGTCACGGGCAGGGCGTGGTCGGCCTTCACCAAGGCGCGCCCGGGCGGACGCAGGCCCAGGGCCGGGCCCAGCGCGGCCGGCAAGGGCAGCAGTTCCGAACCGATGCACCCGGCGCTGGCGCGCAGCTCCGGGAACAGCACTGCCAGCAGCGGCGCGGCCCGCGTCCACAGGGCCTGGGCTGCGGCAATCTCCGCGCCGCTCACGTCGCAGTCGGCCAGGGCCTGGGCGGCGGGCCGCCGGTTCGGGTTGACCCACACCACCGGATCGGCACGGCCCACGGCCGCAGGCACTGCAGCCAGGACAGGGTTGTCGGGGCTCACGAGCCACGGTCCTTCAGGCCGTAGGCCAGGTAGGCGCCGGCAAGATAGACGCGTCGCAGGAAAGGCAGCGGAAAGCGCGCCAGGCCCGCACCGGTGACCGGCGTGTCGCGCGCCACCGCGGCGCCCATCACCATGTCCGCCGCGAGCCCGCCGCCGTGGGTGGCCAGCGCCACGCCGCTGCCTAGGTAGGCCATGGCGTAGGCCACGGAGGGATCGTCCGGCACCGTGTTCACGTGGGGCATGAGGTCGCGGGACAGGCACACGTTGCCGTGCCAGAAGTGCTCGCTGCCCACCCCGCGCAGGTGCGGCCACTTGCGGGCGATGGCCTCCTCCAGCGCGCGGCGCCGCGCGCGCAGCGAGGCATCGGAGTCCCGCACCCCGGCGCGGCCGCCGAAAAGCAGCCGGCCGTCGGGCATGCGGCGCCAGTAGTACACCAGGTTGCGGCTGTCGGAGTACACGCGCGTGCCGAGCATGCCCGTGGCAGCCCACTCCCCTTCGCTCAGCGCGCGGGTCACCACGATGTTGCTGGCCGCCGGCAGCAGCCGGCCGCGGAAGAAGGGGTGCAGGCCTTCGGGCGTGTAGCCGTTGGTGGCCATCACCACCCGCTTCGCCCGCAGCGTGCCGCCGGGCGTGGCCAGGCGGTGGCCACCCGGCCCGCGCTGCCAGGCCAGCACCGGCGTGCCTTCGAACACCCGCACGCCGCGCCTGGCTGCGGCCGCGGCCAGGCCGCGCGCCAACTTCAGCGGATGCAGTCCGAAGCCGGTCCGAAACAGGATGCCGGCGTGGGCTGCCGGGCCGCGCAGGTACCCGCCGGCGTCCATAGCCTCGGCATCGAGGAACTCCACGCCCGCGTGGCCGAGGGTGTCGCGGCAGGTGCGTACCCGGGCGCGCAGTTCGTCCACCATGCCGGCCCGGTGCGCCACCACCAGCCACCCGTCGGGTTGCTGTTCGCAGTCGATGGCCTCGTGGCGAACCAGCGCGCGCACCGTTTCCACCGCCTCCAAGCCCAGCCGGAGGGAACGGCGTGCCGCCTCCAGGCCCCAGCGGCGGATGCGCTCCTCCAGTCCCAGCTTGCCCACGGAGACGAGGGCGAAACCGCTGTTGCGACCGCTCGCGCCCCAGCCCACGGTGTTCGCCTCCAGCAGCGCCACCTCCGCTCCGTGCGCGGCGGAGAGTCGCAGCGCCGCCGCGAGCCCGGTGTAGCCGCCACCGATCACGGCTACGTCCACGGCGAGGTCACCGCCAAGCGGCACGCGCCGCGCCGGGGGGGGGCCGGCCGTTTGCTCCCAGTAGGGCGACGCGGGCACACTCACGCGCCGCCCCCGGCCAGTGATCGTTTCCGCCGGTCAGCCAGGCGATGCAGTGCCGGGTGTGCGCAGTATTGTTCTTTCCCCACCAACCGTGACAGGTCGTCCACCACCCCGCCATCAGCACCCCCCTGACCATGGCGCTCACCCGCCCGCCATCTCCAACGGAAACCAGGCAAATCCCGCTGTGGGCCAGCCTTGCAATGAACTGGGCGGCGCGTAGTCAAGCGGCCGTTTCCCTCATTCACCATGGTGCGAACCGGGCCCACGGCGGCGGCAATACCAGCAGGCAAGGGCTGCACCGGGCAACGCTCATGGCTGCAGCGCGGCCGCCGCGTTGAACTGCTGCCACATGGCGGCGTAGGCCGGGTCGCCCTGCACGGCAAAGGGCCGGCTTGACAGCCGGGCGAGCCAGCGGTCGGCGGCCTCGTCGGCGAGCCGCCAGCACTCCGTCACGAAGGCCTGCTTCTCGGCGGTGGTGCCCTTCATCACCCGTGGTCCTTCGGCGAAGAAGCGGTCCTCCAGCGCGTCGAACTCGGCCCGCAGTTCCGGCTTCACGGCGCGGTAGTCGGCCATCACGCGGCGGTGCAGCCGCTCGTACTTCCACCAGTAGGCCCCGGGCGTGTCGGTCTCGCGGGGCATGGGCCCCAGGTCGGGCAGGTCCACGCCGCAGAACACGGGCTTGAGGATCTGCACGTCCGGGCCCGAGGCAGCGTTGGCCCAGCCCATCACGCGGCCATCCAGGGCCACGCTGATCAGCGCGCCGGTGGCCTGCCAGAAGCGGAACTCGTAGGGCGCGGCGTGCATGCAGATACGCGTGGGCCGCTCGCCCTGGAAGGGGTGGTAGCCGGGATCCTCGCCGGTGTAGCGCAGCAGGTCGGCCATGGTGCGCACGGTGATGCGCCCGGCGTGGCGGGCCAGGAAATCGTGGGAGGCCCGCTGCCGCTCATCGGGCGCAGTGCACCAGCTCTTGGCCTCGTCGGTGAAGCGGGCGCGGAAGTCTGCCTTGGGCCCGGGGTCGCCCTGCAGGGAGCTGCGGTACCAGTCATCGCGGATGCTGTGGACGTTGGAGATGCTGGCGAAACCCTGCACGCGCTTGGCCGCCCAGTGCCGGCCGGCGGTCTGGATTTCCACCGCGCCCTTCATGTCCGAAACGATGAAGCCGCCGTCGAAGTGGCTGTTGCCACGCAGCTCGCAGTTGCCGCCCTGGCCGTATTCCTCCAGCAGGCCGGCGATCACGTCCACGGCCTCGTCGCAGTCGCGGGCGCGCTCCAGCATCAGGCGCAGGTGGTCGATGAGCATCACCCCGTCGCCCTCGGAGGCCTGATTGGTGAACACCGCCTCGTTGCCGCAGGCCACGCCCCACTCGTTGAAGCCGATCTCCGCGCCGTAGGTCCAGAAAGACTTGTTCAGCACCACGTCCCAAGTGACGCGCGGCTGGCGGATCACCCGGTGGCTCACCCGCACCACGGCGCCTTCCCCCCAGTCGCGCCGCGGCAGGCGCACCAGGTGCTGGGCCTCGTTGATCTCGGTGTCGGCGTTCTTGGCCAGCAGTACCGCGCCGTCGGTGGTGCTGCCAGGCAGGGCTACGAAGGTGTCGCACATGGTGGGTCTCCGGAAAGGGCGGTTCAGGAATCGGCGAAGTGGCAGGCGGCGGCCTGGGTGGCGCGGACGGTGCGCAGCCACGGCACACCGGCGCGGCAGGGCTCGGCCGCCAGCGGGCAGCGCGGCGCGAAGGCGCAGCCCTCGCGCGGGGTGGCCAGGTCGGTGGCGGGCTGCGCGCGCCGGGCGCGCTTGCCCCCGCCCACGCGCGGCACCGCCGAGAGCAGCATGCGGGTGTAGGGATGCGCGGGCCTGCCGAAGATCTCCTCGCGGCCACCCTGCTCCACGAGGCGGCCGCGATACATCACCGCCACCCGGTCGGACACGTGCCGCACCACCGACAGGTCGTGGGCCACGAACAGCATGGCCAGGCCGAGCTCGTGGCGCAGATCGTCCAGCAGGTTGAGGATCTGCGCCTGGATGGACACATCCAGGGCGGCCACGGGCTCGTCGAGCACCAGCAGCGCCGGCCGCACGGCCAGGGCGCGGGCCAGGCCCACCCGCTGGCGCTGCCCGCCGCTCATGCCCCGCGGCAGGCGCTCGGCCAGCGAGGGCGGCAGGCCCACCAGCGCCATAAGCCGGCGCACCTCGGCACCCACCCCGGCGCGCGGCACCACCGCGTGGAAGCGCAGCACCTCGGACAGCGTCTGCGCCACCGTCATGCGCGGATTGAGCGAGGAATACGGATCCTGGAACACCATCTGTACCTCGCGGCGCAGCCGCCGCTGCCAGTCGGGCATGGGGTCGTGCACCGGGCGGCCGCGATAGAGGATCTCGCCTCCAGCCACCGGATGCAGCTGCAGGATGGCGCGGCCCAGCGTGGTCTTGCCGCTGCCGCTCTCGCCCACCAGGCCCAGGGTCTCACCAGGGCCGATGCGCAGGCTCGCCCCGCGCACCGCCTCCACCGCCGTGGCCGGCCTGCGCAGCAGCACGTCCAGCGCCGCGCGCGGCCGCGGAAAACGCACGTCCACGTCGCGCACCTCCAGCAGCGCACCCGCTCCTGGCGCCGGGCCTGCAGGCGCGGCGCTCACGACATCCGCTCCGGAAACAGGCACGCCGAAGCGTGCCCCGGTGCACGATCCTCCAGGCGCACCGGATTTTCGCGGCACTGGGCCGAGGCGAGGGCGCAGCGCTCTGCAAAGGGGCAACCGGGTGCGGGATCCGCCAGGTCGGGGGGCTGCCCGGGGATGGGGTCGAGGCGGCGGCCGGCGCGGTCCACGCCCGGGCTGGAGCGCAGCAGCCCGAGGGTGTAGGGGTGGCGCGGGTTGCCCAGCACCGCGGCCGCGGGCCCCGTCTCCACCACGGTGCCCGCGTACATGACGGCGATGCGGTCGCAGGTCTCGGCCACCACGCCGATGTCGTGGGAGACCAGCACCATGGCCATACCGCTGGCTTCCTGCAGGTCGGCGAGCAGCGCGAGGATCTGCTCCTGGATGGTCACATCCAGCGCCGTGGTGGGTTCGTCGGCCAGCAGCAGCCGCGGCTTGCAGGCCATGGCCATGGCGATGACGGCCCGCTGCAGCATGCCGCCGGACCACTGCCACGGATGGTCGTCGTAGCGGCGTTCCGGCTCCGGGATGCCGGTGGCGCGCATCAGCGCGATGCCCTGCTCCCGTGCCGCGGCGCGCGACAGCCCGCGGTGCACCCGCAGGCCCTCGGTGAGCTGGTCGCCGATGGGCCACACGGGGCTCAGGCTGGTCATGGGGTTCTGGAACACCATGGCGATGTCGGTGCCGCGTACCTGGCGCATGCGCCGCTCGGGCAGGGCAAGCAGGTCGGCGCCGTCGAACAGGACCTGCCCGACGCGCACCTGCGCCGCCGGCTGCGGCAGCAACCGCAGCACCGCGCGGCACAGCACGCTCTTGCCGCTGCCGGATTCGCCCACCAGCCCGAGGGTCTCGCCGGCGCGCACCTCCAGCGACACGCCGCGGCTGGCGAGCACCTCGCCGCCGCGCACCCGGAAGGCCACCTCCAGGTCGCGCACCTGCAGCAGCGGCGGCGCGCCCTCAGTGGCCGGTGACATGGCGGTCGCCCAGGCGGTGGGTGAGCCCGTCGCCTACCAGCGCGAGGGCTACGCCGGTGAGCACGATCATGAAGCCCGGCAGGGTGCTGATCCACCACGCCTGCTGCATGAAATCCTTGCCCTCGGCCACCATGGCACCCCACTCGGGCACGGGCGGCGGCACGCCCAGGCCGAGGAAGCTCAGCCCGGACACCAGCAGGATGTTGAGCACGAAGTCGGACATGGAGAACACGATGGAGGAGTTGACGATGTTGGGCAGCGCGTGGCGCAGCAGGATGCGCCACGCGGGATAGCCCAGGGTGCGCGCCGCCAGCACGTAGTCCTTGCCGGCCTCCACCAGCATCTCGGCGCGCGCCAGCCGCGCGTACATGGTCCAGCCCACCAGGAACACGGCGATGTAGATGTTCTGGGTGCCGGGCCCGAGGATGGCGAGGATCACGATGATCAGCACCAGGAAGGGAAAGGCCAGCGCCGTGTCGATCACGCGCATGAGCACCGCGTCGAACAGGCCGCGCTTCAGGCCCGCCCAGGCGCCCAGCAGCACGCCCACGAGCATGGGCAGGTAGGTAGTCCAGAAGCCGATCACCAGGTCGGTGCGGATGGCGAACAGCGCCCGGGTGAAGATGTCGCGGCCCAGTGAATCGGTTCCGAACCAGTGGGCCGCCCCGGGCGGCAGTAGCGCCGCGCCGTAGTCCTGGCGCAGCGGGTCGTAGGGCGTGAGCCAGGGCGCGAACACACCCGCCGCCACGATCAGCGCCAGCAGCGCCATGCCGATGCGAAGCGACGGCGACCAGCGCAGCAGCTCGGCTTGCACGCCCCCTGGTGCGTGGCCCGCATGGGCCGCCACGCTCACGGGGCCGCCCCGGCCGCCGGCTGGCCCGCCCGCCCGCGCCCGGGCGCGCTCATGGCCGCACCCGCCGGTCGATGAGGGCGTGGGCCAGGTCGGCCAGCAGGTTCACGCCCAGCACCAGCAGCGCGAACACCACCGTGAGCCCCTGGATGACGGGATAGTCGCGGGTGGACACGGCGTGCACCAGCAGCATGCCCAGCCCCGCTACGGAGAACACCGACTCCACCACCACACTGCCGGAAATGAGCCAGCCGATATTCACCGCCAGGATAGTGATCACCGGGATGGCCGCGGCGCGCAGCACGTACTTGAACAGCACCCGCGACTCCGACAGACCCTTGGCCCGCGCCACCTCCACGTGCTCGGCCGTCATGGCGTCCAGCATGGCGGCGCGCAGCGACTGGATCAGCAGCGGCGCCAGGAACAGCGCGATGGTGAGCGCCGGCAGGAACAGGTGATGCACGTGGCCGCCGAAGCCCTTGCCGAAGCCGGCGATGGGAAACCACTTGAGCGTCAGGCCGAAGCCCAGGATCAGGATCAGCCCGATCCAGAAGGAGGGCATGGCGAAGGCCACCGTGCCGCTCAGGCGGATCAGGTGGTCGGCCAGGCGCTGGCGGCGCGCCGCCGCCCACACCGCCAGCGGCACGGCCATCAGCACCGACAGCAGCGTGGCGTAGGCGAGCAGGAACACCGAGGGAACCAGCCGCTCCCAGACGATGGCCGCCACAGGGGCCCGCTGGATGATGGAGGTGCCCAGGTCGCCGGTGAGCGCATTGCCCACGAAGCGCGCGTACTGGACCAGCAGCGGCTTGTCCATGCCCAGCCGGGCGTGGATTTCGGCCACGGCCGCATCGCTGGCGCGGCCCTGGAGCATGATGCGCACCGGGTCGCCCGGCACGAGGTGGATGGCCAGGAAGGCCACCAGCGTAACGCCCAGCAGCACCGGAACGGCCTGCAACAGACGCGACGCAACGAAACGCAGCACCCACATGGCGGTGGCGCGCGGCGGCCCCCGTGGAGCCGCCGCGGGCTCAGCTTACTTGTTGCGGATCACGTCCTTGAGCCACCACCAGCCGTTCTTCGCCGTCTGCCACCCCTCCACGTACTCGTGGCGGGCGTTGAGCACCGGGGAGAAGTTGAGCGGCACGCTGTAGCCGTCGTGGTAGACCGTGTCCTGCACCTTGGCGTAGAGCTCGGCGCGCTTCGCGGTGTCGGCCTCCTTGCGGGCCTCGTCCAACAGCTTGCCCACGGCATCGTTGCGGTAGCCGCTGAAGAAAGACTTGGTGCTGCCGCGACCGTCCGCCTGCAGCGTGGCCAGCTCGTCGGTGTCGTTGATGTCGCTGGTGATGTAGGACACATACACCATGTACTGGCCCTTGGTGGTCATGTCGAAGGCGGTACCCACGTCGAACTCCACGATCTCCACCTTGAGGCCCGCCTCGGTCCAGCCCTGCTGCAGGATGGTGGCGATCTGTTTGGAAGGCGCGTTGCCCGTATCCACCATGAGCTTGATGGTCTGGCCCTTGTAGCCGGAGGACTTCACCAGCGCCTTGGCTTTTTCCAGGTCGTAGGGGATCTTCTCCACGGCGTCAGAGTGGAAATTCACCTTGGGCATGTAGGAGTTAGGCACCGTGCCGTATCCGAAGAACACCACCTTCATGATGGCATCGCGGTCGGCGGCGTAGTTGAGCGCAAGGCGCAGGTCCTTGCTGTCCAGCGGCTTGGCCCGGTGGTTGGTGTAGACGTAGTCGAGCCGGAAGATGGGCACTTCCTCTAGCTTGATGCCGGGCGCGGTTTTGAGAGACTCGGCCTGGTTGAAGGGCACCACGGCGATGGCGTCGAAGTCGCCGTTCTTCAGGCCCAGCACGCGCGCATTGCTGTCGGGTACGTAGCGCATGTCCACCTTGTCCACGTAGGGAAGGGGCTGGCCGTCCTTGCCCTTCTCCCAGTAGGCGGGGTTCTTCGCCAGCACCAGCTTCGTGCCGCGGGCGTACTCCTCCACCGTGAAGGGCCCGGAGCACACGGGCTTCTGGCCGAAGGCCTCGGCGCCGGCCTCGTAGGCCTTCTTCGAGACCACCGCCGCGCCATAGGCCGACAGCGCCGAGAGCACCGGCGTGTAGGGGCGCTTGAGGGTGATCTTCACGGTCCTGTCGTCCACCGCCTCCACGGCCTTGACGGGCTCGTACAGGAAGCCCAGCGGCGCGCTGTCCGCCGAAGCCTTCTTGAGGGAGAACAGCACGTCGGCCGCCGTGACGGGGTCGCCGTTGCTGAACTTGGTGTCGCGCAGCTTGAAGGTGTAGGTGAGCTTGTCCTCGGAGACCTCCCAGGACTCCGCCACGCCGGGGCGCAGGCCGTCTCCGGTGGCGTCGGGCTCCACCAGCGAGTCGCAGATCTGCTCGATGGCATAGATGGAGCCGTTGTCATTGGGAATGAAGGGGTCGAGGGTGGCGGGCTCCTCCAGACGGGCGAACACCAGGGTGCCGCCACGCTTGGGGCCGGTGGGCGCGGATGCGGCGGGTTGCGCACCGGATGCGGGCGCCTTGGGCTCTTCTTTGGAGCAGGCAACGAGCAGCAGGGCGACGGCGGCGGCGGTGGCCATGGCGAGCGGGCGCACCGGAGTGGCCAGCGAAGAACGGGCTGTGACGGGCATCTTCAGGGATCTCCCAGGGGACGTTGTTCGAGCGTCGCTGCGGGGCGCGCCGGGTGCGGCACGCAAGCGACTCGTCCGTAAGGTAACAAGAACCGGACCACCGCGGAGGACATCTCGCATCGCGGTACCATTCGCCCTCCCTGAATGCGAGGTAATCACCGGTGATCGTTCGCTTCGACAGCGCGGCTGGGCAGTTCCTGATGAACGGCGAGGTGGCCGTCGCGCTGCTGCGGCACATGGGCCACTCGGGCGCCGTGCCCGGCGCGCTGCTGGCCGCCGACCTACCGGCGGCCATCTCGCGTCTGGAAGCCGCGGTGGCTCCCCTGCCGCCCGCCGGGCCGCTGGATGAGGCCAGCGGCGAGCCGGGCGTCAACCTGCGCCAGCGTGCCTTTCCCATGCTGGAGCTGTTGCGGCGGGCCGCGAGCAAGGGCTGCGACGTTCTCTGGGACAAGGCTTGAGCATCCCGGCTGGTGCTGGCGGCGGGGTGGCCTCCGCGCCAAGGCCACGGTCCTCCCCGCCCGCCCCGCGCAAAGGGCGCTGGCGCCTGGCGTGCCGCGCGCCCTGGGTGGCGGCCGTCGTGCTGGCCCTCGGGCTCGCCATTCCTCCGGCTGCCCTTTCCCAGCCCCCCGAACCCCCGCAGCTTTCCGCCCAGGCGCGCGCGGTCTTCGAGGCGGCGCGCGACAAGCTGCTGCAGATCCGCATCGTGGAGCGCAGCACCCAGGCCCAGGCCACCATCGGCTCGGGCTGGGTGGCCGGCGCCGACGGGCGCGTGGTGACCAACTATCACGTGGTGTCGCGCTACGTCACCGAGCCCGAGCGCTATCACGTGGAATTCGTGCGCGGCGACGGCTCGGTGGGCCCGCTCGAGGTGCTGGCGGTGGACGTGGTGGAAGACCTGGCGGTGGCGCGCATGGCCGGGCGCGGCCTGCCGGCCTTCGCGCTTGCCGAGGGTGAACTGCGCAAGGGTGACCGCGGCTTCGCCATGGGCAATCCCCACGACCTTGGCCTCACCATCGTGGAAGGCACCCACAACGGCCTGGTGGAGAACACGCTGGCGGAGCGCTTCCACTTCACCGGCGCCATCAACGAGGGCATGAGCGGCGGGCCGGCGGTGACCCCCGAGGGCCACGTGTACGGCGTGAACGTGGCCAAGATGCGCGACAACAACCTGGTGAGCTTCCTGGTGCCGGCGCGCTTCGTGGGCGCGTTGCTGGCGCGGGCCCCGGCGGCGCCGCCGCAGGCCGAGGCGCTGCGCGCCAGCGTGGCGCGGCAGGTGCTCGAGCGCCAGGAAAAACTGCTGGCCGGCGTTTTCGGGCAGCCCATTCCGGCCAGCGTCATGGGCCGCTACAGCGTGCCCGATTCGCTGGGCAGCTTCATGCGCTGCTGGGGCGACACCACCACCGAGCGAAGCAAGCCCTATGTGAGCACCTACAAGGTGTGCGACGCCCAGGCCTCGCTGTTTCTGAGCGATGAACTGGACACGGGCGGCCTCGCCTTCGGCCACGTGCTGCTCAGCAGCGCGAAGCTCGATGCGCTGCGCTTCTCCACCCTGCTGGAGCAGACCTGGGCCAATGTGCCCTCCGTCAACAGCTCGGGCACCAGCGAAGACCTCACCGCCATGCGCTGCCGCGAGCGTTTCGTGCGCTCCGCGAGCGGCACGGTGCGCGCCGCCCTGTGCCTGCGCGCCTACCGGCGTCTGGAGGGCATCTACGACCTGCGGCTGAAGCTGGTGACGCTGGAGCCGCGGCGCGAGGCGCTGGTGAGCTGGTTGAGCGCCGACGGGCTGTCCATGAACAACGCCCTCGAACTCTCCCGGCGCTACCTGGACGCGGTGCGATGGAAACCGTGATCCTGGTGGAGTTGCTCGGGCGCGGCGGCGAGGCGCTGCACCGCATCCGTCTGCCCGGGCTGCCCGCCACCGTGGGCCGCGCCCTGGACAACGATGTGGTGGTGGACGACCCCACGGTGGCCGCGCACCACCTGCGCATCGAGCGCGACGAGCAGGGCCGGCTGCGCGCCGTGGACCTTGGCAGCCGCAACGGCCTGTTCGAGGGGCGCCGGCGTGTCGCCGAGGTGCTGTTGGGCCCCGGGGTACGCCTGCGCATCGGGCACACCAACTTGCAGGTGCGCACATCCGAAGACCCGCTGCCGCCGGAGCTGCCGGTGGATGTGGATAGCCGTTGGGGTTCGCAGAAGTCTTTCACTGCCGCGCTGTTGGCATACCTGGCCATGCTGGGCTTGGCCGTCTTCGCCACGGCATTCGATGGCTTCGAGCCGGTGCGGCTGATAGCCTCCCTGCCCGCGGCGCTGCTGGCGCCGGCGCTGTGGGCCGGGCTGTGGGCCGCCATGGGCCGGGTGGCTGGTGGTCACGCCCAGTTCTGGGCCCATGCAGCCCTCACGCTGGCAGCAGGGGCTGGCTCGCTCGTGCTGGGCGCGACGCTTGAACTGTGCGCCTTTGCCTTCTCGGTTCCGGCACTTTCTGGTCAATCGGTCATTGCCCTTGCCGTGGCCTTCGGCGCCCTGCTCCAGGCGCAGTTGCGCCTGGTGACCCGCCAGCCCCGCGCGCTGCTGCTGGCGGCCGCGGCGGCGGTGTCGTTGATGGCCCTGTCGGCGGCGTGGCTGTCCGACTGGCTGGCCAATCGCGATGACGTGGACCTCCTACCCGTGATGCACACCCTGGCCCCGCCCACCCTGCGCGTGGCGCCGGGTGTCAGCGTCGAGAGGCTAGTGGAAGACGCCCGCGGCATCGAGGCGCAGTTGCAGCGCCTGCGGGAAGAAGAGCCGTGACCCTCAGCGCTCGGCCGCCGGGCCGCCCGTGTCCCCGTCGCCCCATCCACCGCCCAGGGCACGGATGAGGGCCACGGTGCCCTGGGCCTGGGCGCCGAGCACGCGGTTGGCCTGGCGCTCGGCGTCGAGCTGGGTGCGCTGGGCGTCGATCACGTCCAGGTAGCCCACCGCGCCGGCGTCGTAGCGCGCCTGGGCAATGCGGGTGGCGCGGCGTACCGCGTCCACCGCCTCGAACAGGGCGCGGGCCTGGCCATCGAGGGCGCGCAACCCGGCGAGGCTGTCCTCCACGTCGCCGAAGGCCACCAGCACCTGCTGGCGGTAGTTCGCCACCGCCTCCTCGTACTGGGCGCGGACGCGCTTCAGGTTGGCGCGGTTGCGGCCGCCGTCGAGGATGGGCACGGAGACGAGGGGCCCGAAGAACGGACCCAGGATCCAGGTGCGGCTGTTCCACTTGAGCACATCGCCCAGCTCGTCCGCCTCGAAGCCGCCGATGGCGGTGAGCCTCACCTGGGGGAAGAAGGCCGCCTTCGCCACGCCGATGCGCGCATTGGCCGCCTCCAGCGCCGCCTGGGCGGCCACCACGTCCGGGCGGCGCTCCAGCAGCGACGAGGGCAACCCCGGTGGAATGACCGGAATGCGATAGGCGGGCGCCTGGGGGGCCACCGCCAGCGCCGCTGGCGGACGCCCCACCAGTACCGCCAGCGCCGTTTCCAGCCGGTCGCGCACGCCGCGAGCGGCCTCCAGCTCCGCCGTGGTGGCCGCCAGCTCGCCCTGGGCGCGGGTCACGTCGAGCTCGGAAATGGCCCCCGCCTCGCGGCGTATGAGCAGCAGCCGCAGCGCTGCCCGGCGCAGCCGTTGACCCTCCATGAGCAGCACAACGTCACGGTCGGCTTCACGCACCTGGAAATAGGTGCGGGCGATGTCCGCGTGCAGCGCCAGGGTTACCGAGCGGAAGCTGGCCTCCTGCCCGGCCAGGTCCTTGCGCGCCGCGGCGATGTTCGAGGACACCCGCCCGAACAGGTCGAACTCGTAGGACAGCGCACCCTGGGCGCGCCACACCGTGCGCGAGGGCATGTTCGTGTCCTGGGGCAATCCCTGGGACGAGGGCGAGAAGCGCGAGTTGAAGAAGCCCACGCCTGCGCTCAGCTCGGGGCTTCGGTCGGCCCTGGAGATGCCCAGCAGCGCGCGGGCCTGGGTGACGCGGCTGGCGGCTGCCGCGAGCGCCGGGCTGGCGGCGCTGGCATCGGCGATGAGCTGGTCGAGCACCGGATCCCGGAACGTCTTCCACCAATCGCCCCGGGGCTGGGCCTCGGCGGGCTCGGCCCGCTTCCAGGACCCGCGCTCCTCCGGCGGCAGCGCCAGCGCCGCCTGCCGGAACGCGCCCGGCACCTCCACCTGCGGCTGCTGGAACTTGGGCGTGAGGTTGCACCCCGCCAACAGCAGCGAACAGGCGGCCGCCAGCATGCGGCCATCAGCCATGGGAGCCTCCTTCCCCGGCGAGCGGCGAGGGGTGGCCGCCCGGCGGCCGCACCAGCGGCCTGCGGCCGCGCACCAGCACGTAGAACACCGGCGTGAGGAACAGGCCGAACAGTGTCACGCCCAGCATGCCGAAGAACACCGCGATGCCGATCGCCTGGCGCATCTCGGCCCCCGCGCCACTGGCCAGCACCAACGGCAGCACGCCCATGATGAAGGCAAAGGAGGTCATGAGGATGGGCCGCAGCCGCAGCCGGCAGGCCTCCAGCGCCGCCTGCACGGTGCTGCGCCCGGCCAGCTCCAGGTCGCGGGCGAATTCCACGATCAGGATGGCGTTCTTGCACGCCAGCCCCGCGAGCACGATGAAGGCGATCTGCGTGAAGATGTTGTTGTCACCCTGGGGGAAGTTGGCCCCGAGGATGGCCAGCGCGATGCCCACCACCGTGGTCTCTCCCACCGTGAGCCACACCCCTAGGATGGCGAACAGCAGGCACAGGGGCACGATGAGGATCACCGCCAGCGGCAGGCGCAGGCTCTCGTACTGCGCCGCCAGCACCAGGAAGGCCAGCAGCACGCACAGCGGGAACACGAACACCATGGTGTTGCCGGCCAGGATCTCCTGGTAGGTGAGGTCGGTCCACTCGTAGCCCACGCCCTTGGGCAGGGTCTCGGTGAGGATGCGCTTCATGGCGTCCTGGGCCTGGCCCGAGGAGAAGCCCGGCGCCGGCCCGCCGTTCACGTCGGCGGTGACGTAGGTGTTGTAGCGCTGCACCCGGTCGGGGCCGAAGGAGTTGCGCGGCGTGAGCAGCGAGGACAGCGCCACCATCTGGCCGCCGGCGCCGCGAATGCGGATGCGGCCGATGTCCTCGGCATGCAGGCGGTAGGCCGCGTCGGCCTGCACAATCACCTGGTAGGTGCGGCCGAAGCGGTTGAAGTCGTTCACGTACAGCGAGCCCAGGTTCACCTGCAGCGCGGCGAAGATCTCCTCCAGGCCGATACCCATGCGCTTGGCCTTCTCGCGGTCCACGTCGGCATAGATCTGCGGCACGTTGATGGTGTAGCTGGAGAACACCCCGGCCAGCTCCTTGCTGCCGTAGGCCTTGGCCAGGGTGGCCTGGAGGGCCTCGTTGAGCGCCTTGAAGCCCAGGTTGGCCTTGTCCTCGATCTGCAGGCGGAAGCCGCCGATGGTGCCCAGCCCCTCCACCGGCGGCGGCGGGAACACCATCACGAAGGCGTCCTGGATGCCGCCCAGTTCCTCGTTGAGCTTGAGAAAGGTGCCCCAGAGCGAGGTCTCGAAGCCCTTGCGCTCGGCGAAGGGCTTCAGGCCAAAGAAGGCGATGCCCTCGTTGGGGTTGTTGGTGAAGCCATTGATGGACAGCCCCGGGAAGGCCACCGAATCGGACACCGCCGGGTGCTTGAGGCCGATCTCGCCCATGCGCTTGATCACCGCCTCGGTGCGGTCCAGGGAGGCGCCGTCGGGCAGCTTGGCGAAACCCACCAGGTACTGCTTGTCCTGGGTGGGCACGAAGCCCTTGGGCACTTCCTCGAAGAGCACCACGGTGAGGCCGATGAGCCCGGCGTACACCAGCATCACCAGGCTCTTCACGTTCAGCAGCCGGCCCACGCGCCGCTCGTAGCGCGCCGAGGCGCGCCCGAAGAAGCGGTTGAAGGGCCGGAAGAACCAGCCAAGCAGCACGTCGATGCCCCGTTGCAGGAGGTCGGGCTTCGCGCCGTGGGGCTTGAGCAGCACCGCCGCCAGCGCTGGCGAGAGCGTAAGCGAGTTCACCATGGAGATCACCGTGGAGATGGCGATGGTGAGGGCGAACTGGTTGTAGAACTGGCCCGACAGCCCGGAGACGAAGGCCGTGGGCACGAACACCGCGCACAGCACCAGCGTGGTGGCCACGATGGGCCCGCTCACCTCCTTCATGGCCTGGTGGGTGGCCGCCAGGGGGGCGAGCCCGCGCTCGATGTTGCGCTCCACGTTCTCCACCACCACGATGGCGTCGTCCACCACAATGCCGATGGCCAGCACCAGACCGAACAGGGTGAGGGTGTTGATGGAAAAGCCGAACAGCAGCAGCAGCCCGAAGGTGCCCACGATGGACACGGGCACGGCGATGAGCGGGATCACCGAGGCGCGCCAGGTCTGCAGGAACACGATCACCACCAGCACCACCAGCGCCACCGCCTCGAACAGCGTGGTGACCACGGCCTTGATGGAGGAGCGCACGAACTGCGTGGGGTCGTAGACGATCTTGTAGTCCAGCCCCGGGGGGAAATCGCGCTTGAGCTCCTCCATGGCCTCGCGCACCTGGCTGGAGAGCTCCAGCGCATTGGCCTTGGGCGACTGCCACACGGCCACGCCGATGGAGGGCTTGTTGTCCAGCAGGCTGCGCAGCGAGTAGGTGTTGGCCCCGAGCTCGATGCGCGCCACGTCCTTCAGGCGCACCATCCCGGTGGCCGAGGAGCGCACGATGATCTCGCCGAACTCCGCCTCGTCCACCAGGCGGCCCCGGGCATTGACGTTGAGTTGGAAGGCCGCCGCGCCGTTGGCCGGGGGCGCGCCCAGCACGCCGGCGGCCACCTGCACGTTCTGCTCCTGCAAGGCGCGCACCACGTCGGTGGCCTGAAGCCCTAGGGCGGCCAGCCGCGGCGGCTGCAGCCACACGCGCATGGCGTAGTCGCCGCCCCCGAACACCTCCACCAGCCCCATGCCCTCGATGCGCTGCAGGCGGTTGCGCACGTTGAGCACGGCGTAGTTGCGCTGGTAGAGCTCGTCGTAGCGGTCGTCGGGGGAGATCAGGCTCACCACCAGGGTGAGGTTGGGCGAGGCCTTCTGGGCCACCACGCCGATGCGGCGCACCTCCTCGGGCAACCGCGGCAGCGCGCGCTGCACGCGGCTCTGCACCTGGCTTTCGGCGCGGTCGATATCGCTGCCCACCTTGAAGGTGATGGTGAGCTGGTAGGAGCCGTCGGCGGTGCTCTGGGACGACATGTAGAGCATGTCCTCCACGCCGTTGATGGCCTCCTCCAGGGGCGAGGCCACCGTGTCGGCCAGCACCTGCGGGTTGGCGCCGGGGAACTGGGTGCGAACCTGCACCGAAGGCGGCACCACCTCCGGGTACTCGGACACCGGCAGGCGGAACATGGCCAGCAAGCCGGCGATGAAGATGAAGATCGACACCACCGAGGCGAAGATCGGCCGGTCGATGAAGAAGCGCGACAGGTCCATGGGGGCGGGCTCCGGCGCCTACGGCTTGCCGGAGGCGGCGGCGGGCTTGTCGGCGGCGGGCTTGCCGGCTGGGGGTTTCTCCGGGGGCTGGTCCGCGGCGGGCTTTTCGGTCGCAGCCTTGGCGCCAGCCGCTGCACCCTCGGGCGCGGGGTTCACCGGCTGGCCGGGCCGCACGCGCATGAGGCCGTTCACGATCACCTGCTCGCCCGCCTTCAGGCCCTCCAGCACCACCCGCTCGCTGCCCACCGCCTGGGCGATCCTCACGGGCCGGTAGGCAGCCTTGCGATCGGCCCCCACCACGTACACGAACTTGCGGTCCTGGTCGGTGCCCACGGCGGCATCGGGCACCACCACCGCCTCGGCCTCGCCAGCCGGGTCGGACAGGCGCACGCGCGCATACAGCCCGGGCACCAGCGCGCCATCGCGGTTGTCCAGCAGGGCGCGGCAGCGCACGTTGCCGGCGTCCTGGTCCACGCGGTTGTCCACGTACACCAGGGTGGCCCGGTGGGGAAAACCCTGCTCGCCCGCGAGGCCCACCGCCACGGGCAGGCGCCCGCCCTTGGCGGTGCCGCGGCCCTTCAGCCCGTACTGCACGAAGGTGCGTTCGTCCACGTCGAAGGTGACATAGATGGGCCCGGAGGACACGATGGTGGTGAGCACAGGCGACTCCGGGCCCTCGGTCTGCACGAAGTTGCCGGCGGTGATCTCGGCCTTGCCCACCCGGCCCGAGATGGGCGCGGTGATGCGGGTGTAGGACAGATCCAGGCGCGCCGCCTCCAGCGCCGCCTGGGCCGCCTTGATGGAAGCCTCCAGGTCGCGCACCGCCGCGGCTTTCTCGTCCAGCTCGCGCTGGGAGGTGGCCTGGCTGGCCATGAGCTTTTCGGTGCGGGCCAGTTCGATGCGCGCCAGCTCCAGGCGCGTCTGCAGTGCCGCCGACTCCGCCTCCGCCCTGGCCACCCGCGCCTGCACCGGCCGCGCATCGATGCTCACCAGCAGATCACCCCGGCGCACTTCCGAGCCTTGGGAGAAGTGGATCTCCTGGATGTAGCCAGTGATGCGCGAACGCACCGCCACCGCCTCCACCGCCTCCAGCCGCGCCGGGAACTCCTGCGACGCCACCACCGCCTGCAGCCGCGCCGGCGCGAGGGTGACCGCGGTGCCCTCGCCGCCCGCGGAGGCGCCGCCGCCCTCCTCCTTCTTGCCGCAAGCAGCCACGGCGGCCGCAAGGGCCACAAGCACAAACAAGCCGGACAATCGCATGGGGTCTCCTAGAAGGGCTGCGGCGGCGGGCGGCGCCAGGATGCCACGACACCGCTCAACGGCCCAATGGTATTGCCTTTCGCCGCCGGGCCACACGGGGTCACGGCGCATAGGGCGGGTCGAACAGGCCGCCAAGCCCCGGAAATGCACTCGGCGAATCGGGCAGGCCGCCGGGTGACTCGGAACAGGCCAGCGTGTCGGCCCAGAACACTTTGCCGCTGCCGCCGTACTTCAGCGGCAGGCGGCCCATGAGCTCGTGGAAGGCGCCCAGCGCGGCCTCGCCGGCAGCGTCCACCAGGCCCCGGCGGCGCATCTCGGCTAGTGCTTCGCAATTGGCCTCCACCTCGTCGCGGGTGTCGCGGCGGATGTGGGCGCATTCGTGGAAAAACATGAAGTCCCGCGCCAGGGGCAGCTTGGCGCGCATGCCCTCGGTGACCACGGCATCGATGACGATCTTGGGACGGCCGTCGGGCTGGCGGCGCACCACCGCGGCGCTGCCGCCCAGCTCGGGGTGGCGCTCGCCCACCTTGCCGTTGCCGATGTACTCCTCGGGCACGCGATAGGGCTGGCCGCCGCGCTCCACCTCGCAGAACACCTCGCGGCCATCGGCCAGAACGAAGGCATGGGCGGCTGGCGCCGCCGGGACGGCCAGCAGTGCGGCCAGCAGCGGCCACCGGCGGATGAGGAAGCACCACATGTCCGCCACCTTACCGAAAAGCCGGAGCGCGGGCGATGCGCACGGCTCGCGGACTCGCCTCAGCGCGCGGTGTTGCCGCCGTCCACGGGCAGCGCCACGCCGGTGAGGTAGCTGGAGGCATCGCTGGCCAGGAACAGCACCACGCGCGCCACTTCGTCGGGAGTGGCGAGCCGGGGGATGGGAAAGTGCTCGCGGGCGAAGGCCTCGGCCCGCGCCAGGTCCACGGGCGCGTGATCCGCCGCCAGGCCGGGATCCGCCCAGTGCTCCACGCGGGTGTCGCCAGGGCATACGGCGTTCACCCGGATGCCCTCGTGCCCGTGATCCAGCGCCATGGCCCGGGTCATCTGGATCACCGCGCCCTTGCTCGCGCAGTAGGCCACGGCATCGGCCGCCCCCACCAACCCCCAGTCCGAGGCGTTGTTGACGATGGCGCCACCGCCGGCGGCGCGCAGGTGCGGCAGGGCCAGCCGGCTCATGCGCCACACGGCCGTGACGTTGAGGTCCAGGGTCCGGCTCCAGTCCGCCTCGCTGGTGGTCTCGGCGCTGCCGCGCAGCACTACGCCAGCGTTGTTGAACAGCACATGCAGCCCGCCTCCAGCCGCCGTTACCGCCGCCATCACCCGCACGCAATCCTCGGCCCTGGCGTGGTCGGCCGCCAGGAAGCGCACCACGCCCCCGGCGCGCTGCACCGCCTCGTCGGCGCCCAGTTGCGCTTCCGCGGCCCGGCCCAGCGGCTCGCGCCGGCCGGTGATCCACACCCGCGCCCCCTCGCGCGCGAACAAGCGTGCCGCGGCCTTGCCGATGCCCGCGGTGCCGCCGGTTACCAGCACCACCCGGCCCGTGAACAGGCCGCTCAAGGACCCGCCCCGGCAACGGGCCCGCGCCTCACGGAGCCTGCGCCTCCAGCGCCTCGAAGCGCGCCACCACGGCCTTGGCGGCACGCGCCGAGGCCACCATCACCAGCTTCATGGAGGCCCGCGTGGCGCCCACGAACAGTCGGCGCAGCGCCTGCTCGTCGAGGGTCTCGAAGTCGATCTCCGTGAAGATCACGCACGGCGCCGACTGGCCCTTGAAGCGGAACACGGACTCCAGCAGCACCTCGCCCTCGCTGTAGTCGGGGTTGCCGAACAGGTCGTAGCGCCCGGTGAAGCCGCGCAGCCGGTGCGGCCCTAGCTGCGTGAAGGCTGCCAGCGCCGAGCCCTCGCGGCCGCGGTAGGTGAGTACCGCGATCATGTGGCGCGAGAAGCCCAGGCCCACGCAGCGCGTGATGGCGCTCTTGGTCTGCTCGATGAGGCTGGCGGTGTCGGCGTAGGTCTCCACGTCCAGTCCCGAATCGGGCAGCGGCGAGCCGGCGCGGCCGGCGGCGGCACCGAGCCGGTTGAGCGAGGCCACGATGTCCGCCGGACTGCGGTAGTTGGTGTCTGCCCGCAAGCCCACCCAACCGGGCAGCTCCACGGGCTCGCGGCGGTAGAGGTTCTGCATGGGGTCCTCGAGCCACCAGGCGCGCCCGGCGGGGGACAGCAACCGCAGCAGGGGATCGCGCCAGGCGGGATCGAAATCCTGCCCCTCGTCCACAGTCAGTTCGTCGAAGCGCCAGCCCGGTCCGGGGTCGCGCGCGGCGAAGGCCTGCTCCAGCCGCGCGAAGGCCTCGGGCTGGGTGAAGTCGGGCGACTCGCCCGCCTCCCGCAGAGCGCGCTCGCAGAGCTGGTGATAGGTGGCCACCACGCCGCCGGCGGGCGCCACGCGCGCCATGTGGTCCGCAAGCGGCCGGTTGAAGCACACATACAGCGGCCGCCGGCCAGCGGCCACGGCGTCGCGGTACACCGCCGCGGCGAGCTGGGTCTTGCCCGAACCCGCCGTGCCGCGCACCCGCAGCCGGAAGGGCGAGAATTCCAGCCGCCGGCCCCATTCGGCCAGCCCGCCCGAGAGGCGGGTGTGCAGCGATTCGGCGCCGGCGCTCCACGCGCCGATGTCGGGCACCAGTTCCAGCACGGAGCGGAAAAAGCGGTGCACGCGCGCCACGTCCACCGGGACGGCCGGCGCTTCAGCCAAGGCCTCCCGCACCAGTTGCGGCAGTTGCGAGCGGCGCCGGCTGTCCACGATGCGCTCGGGCGGCAACCCGGCGATGCCGGGGTTGCGCACCACGTAGTCGGGGCAGTAGAGCATCACATCCGGGTGCAGCCGAGCGCCCTGGGCGGTGGCGGCGTAGCGCGAGGCGAGCGCGTCGGCGCTGCGCGCCATCTGCGCCGAGACCTTCTTCGCGCCACCGGGATACTTCTTGACGAGGCCCTCGGCGGTCTCCTCGAGCAGCCCGGATTTCTGCTCAATGAACAGCACGCGCCCCGAGGGCGCTATCACCACGAAATCCACCTCGCCGAACACGGCTCGGTTGGACTCCAGGCGCGTCCAGTGCACGCCGTGGTAGACGCTCCAGCCGTCGGGCAGGTTCTCGCCCAGCAGCGCCAGGGTCTCGATCTCGCGGGCGGCGGCGCCCGTGGCCTCCAGGGCGCGCCAGCCCTGGGGAATGACGTCGGCCACAGGGTCCCGGACCGCGCGGTCTCAGACCACGAAGCCCGCCAGCAGCCCCAGGATCTGGGCCACCGGGAACTCCATCAGCAACAGCGGCACCAGCGGCACAGCCGCCGCCAGGGCCAGGATGAGCAACACGCGCCGCGACACCAGCAGCGGCGAGATGGCGTCCACGCGCTCGTAGAGCACGCCGATGTCGGCCACCGGCCCCAGTTCGGCGGCGTCCAGCAGGCCCTCCGCATCGGGCTCGGGCTTGCCGTCGATCCAGCGGGCATGCACGCGCTGGCCGTGGCGCACCAGCAGGCCGTGGTATTCGTCCCAGGCGTCGTAGGCCATGTTGCGAATGGGCACCACGAACAGCAGCATGGGAGCCACCGCCAGCAGCATCAGGGCGCCCACCAGCACCGCGGCCGTGTACGGCTCCTGGCGCAGGCTGAATTCGCCGCTCACGAATTGCTCCGCCAGGCCGGCGCAGGCCAACGCCGCGACGGCGAACACCAGGGGCAATTGCACCAGCGGCAGATCCTCCAGAAAACCCAGGCCGCCGGCGGCATCGGGATGGGTGGGCGCGAAGCACAGCGGCAACCGCCGCAGCCGCTGGCACAACACCAGCAGCGCCACCCACAGCCGCCAGAGCCAGCCCAGCAACAGAAGCGAGGACAGCGGCTTCACCACGAAGCCGTACCACAGGCCCGCCAGGCCCAACCGGCCATCGGCCAGTCTCGCCCACGCGAGCAGGTCCAGCTCGCCATTACGCAGGAAGTCCAACACCGCGGGCGCGAAAGCCAGCGACACAATCAGCACGTTGACTAGGCGCCACTCGCGCAGCGCGCGGTACTCCCGCAGCGCCGCGCGCAAGCCCTGCTCCGCGGCCTCTTCGCGCAGCAGCCCGCTCGTCCAGAACTGCGATAGGACCCACGGTAGGAAAAACCGCACCAGCGCGGCGCCGCCGATCAGCACCGGCACCACCACCAAGCAGCGCACGTGCACCATGAACACCCGGTCCAGGGGTTGGGCATAACCGCCGGCGCGCGAGTCCAGCCACGCCAGGGCGAGCAGCACGAGTTCCAGCATCAGACCGACGGCCAGCCCCAGGCGCACCGGGTCGGTCTTCAGCCACCACCACGGGCGCGCGCCGGTGAGGAAGTCCCAGATGCCCGCTTCGTCCAGCGCGAAGGGGGGCGGCGGATCGGTTGGGGGCGCGGACGGGGGAACCGCCGGGTGCGGGGATGACATGGGGATAGCATACCGGCAGCGAGGCGCCCGGCGCTTGTGCCAGGGTTCAGGTCACGGCAACCCGCAACCCGTCCAGCGTTTGCCGCGGCCGCGCGCAGCGCATCACCGCGGCCCGCAACTCGCCCACGGTGGGATCCAGGGGCAGCTCCACCGCGTCTGTGTCCAGATCGACGCCGGCCCGCGCCTGTAGCTGCGCGAGCAATGCCACGATCTCCAGCGAATCCACACCCAGGGCGGCGAGCGGCGTATCGGCGCCGGGAGTGCCCAAGGGGGGTGGCGCGCGCTGGGCGATGGCGTCGTGCAGAGCGGCGCACACCGCGTCGAGAACCGCAACGCTGTGGGCCGCAAGGGGCACGCGGCCGCCCCCTGGACGCGAAAAGGGCGAGCCCGCCAACGCCAGGCAGGCGAGTGCCGCCACGGCCTCGCGCGCCCTGCCGGCAGCGGCGCTGCGGCACGGGGCGGCGGCCATGGGCTCGCCCACGATCACCTCCACGCCCAGGCCGCGCGCGCCCCCGATGCGCAGCAGCGAGGGCAGGAAGGCCTCGTCCCCAACCCATGCGGCGAGCGGCGTCGGCCGGCCATCCGCGCGATAGCGAAGCGCCACGGGAAGCACCGGCACGCCGGTTCGCACGCTGCTCTCGAAGGCCGCGCCGAAAAATGGCGCGACGCTCTCGCCGGTGGTGGTGGTGGCTTCCGGAAACACGCACACCCACGTGCCCGCCTGCAGTCGCGCCTCGATTCGCGACAGGGCGCCTGGCAGGGCCGCGGGGCGCTCGCGGTGCACGAACACGCCGCCCGAGAGCGCGATGAGGCGGCCCACCAGCGGCCAGCGGCGCAGGGCTTCCTTGGCCACGAAGCCGCACGGCAGGACCGCCCCCAGGGCGATGGTGTCCACCCAGGACACATGATTGGCCACCACCAGGCAGACGTGAGAAGGCAAGGGACTGCCCTCGACCCGAAGCGCTATCCCCAGGTCCTCCAGGGCGCCCCGGCACCAGCGCTGGATCATGGACGCCCGCCACCTGCGGGGCAGCAGCGCCCCCGCCGAGGCAAGGCTCAGGAACCCCCCGGCGAGCCGAGCGGCCACCCGCGCCAGCACCAGCGCCTGCCGCAAGGCGTGGCGCAAGGGGCGGCCCTCAACCACCCACTGGCCCGGGGGCGCTCCATCGAGACGGCAAGGGCACACCGCCCGTCTCTGCCCTGCCCGGCGGCGCGGCTGGCACGGGCTCGGCGTGCCGGCTGATCCAGTGCGCGGCCTGCGCAGCGGAAAGCGGCCGCAAGGCGCCGTACAGCTGGTCGGCCTCGCGGCGCAACTCGAACCAGTGTCCCCCGTCGCCGCGAAACAGGGTCAGCTCGGCCTGCGGGCTGCCCTCGGGGCCCCGTTCCCAGGCGTGCTGCACCCGCTGGGCCGCGCCCGTGTCGTAGGTCACTCCGTCGATGGTCTTGCGAATGGCACGCATGCATGGCTCCCGTTGAGGCGGGCCGGAGGGCCCGCTCTGCGACGGCGCGCAGACTGGCACGCCCATGTGTCGGCGGCTTTACAGCGCCGTGCCGGGCCCACTGCCGGGAGGGCCTAGAATCGGCCGGGAAAGGCGCCGTCCGAGCGCCCGGGGTCAATCCCATGTCTTCCACAGGGGGAGTTAAACAGTGGCTACCCATCGCATCGCGGTGATTGCCGGCGACGGCATCGGCAAGGAAGTCATGCCCGAGGGGCTGCGGGTGCTCGACGCGGTGGCGCGCCGGCACGGCATCTCGCTGCGGGTGGACGAATTCGACTGGAGTTGCGACAACTACGACCGCCACGGCTGGTGGATGCCGCCCGACTGGCGCGCCCGCATCGAGGGCCACGACGCCATCTACTTCGGCGCCACCGGCTGGCCAGCGCGCGTGCCCGATCACAAGTCGCTGTGGGACTCGCTCATCCAGCTACGGCGCGGCTTCGACCAGTACGTGAACCTGCGTCCGGTGCGCCTCATGCCCGGCGTGCCCTGCCCGCTGGCGGGGCGCAAGGAAGGCGACATCGACTACTGGGTGGTGCGCGAGAACACCGAGGGCGAGTACTCCTCCGTGGGCGGACGGCTGTTCGAAGGCACCGACTACGAGATGGCCATGCAGCAGTCCATCTTCACGCGCCGCGGCACCGACCGCATTCTGAAGTACGCCTTCGAGCTGGCGCAGCGCCGCCCTCGGCGCACCATCACCTCGGCCACCAAATCCAACGGCATCGCCATCACCATGCCCTTCTGGGACGAGCGCTTCGCCGCCATGGCCAAGCACTACCCGGAAGTGAAGACCAGCCAATACCACATCGACGGGCTCACCATCCAGCTGGTGCTCAACCCCCAGCGCTTCGACGTGATCGTGGCTTCGAACCTGTTCGGCGACATCCTCTCCGACCTGGGGCCCGCCACCGCCGGCACCATCGGTATTGCGCCCTCGGGCAACATCAACCCCGAGCGGGTGTTTCCCTCGCTGTTCGAGCCGGTCCATGGCTCGGCGCCGGACATCTTCGGCCGCGGCATCGCCAATCCCATCGGCCAGATATGGTCGGGCGCCATGATGCTCGAGCACCTGGGCCATCCCCAGGCGGCTGCCGCCGTGGTGCGTGCCATCGAGGACGTGCTGCGCAACGGGCCGCGCACCCCGGACATGGGCGGCAAGGCCACCACCATGGACGTGGGCAAGGCGGTGGCTGCGTGCGTGGAGACGCAGGCGGCGGCATGATACGGGCGGCGCGCCCTGCGGCGAGCGGGGCCGCTATCATGGCGGCCGGTCAAGCCGGGGGGACGTGCACATGGCCTTGCAGGTGACGGTGATGGACGCGCCCTGCGGCGCGCGGGTGACGGGCGTGGTTCTGTCGCAACCGCCGGCGGCCGCGCAGGTGGCCGGCATCCGCGCCGCCTGGCTGCGCCACCAGGTGATCTTCTTTCCGGACCAGAAACTTGCCGTGGAGGACCTGGAGCGCTTCGCCCAGTGCATGGGGCCCTTTGGCGAAGACCCCTACATCGCGCCCATTCCCGGGCATGCCCACGTGGTGCAGGTGAAGCGCGAACCCGACGAAACCACGCCCATCTTCGCCGAGTCGTGGCATTCCGACTGGAGCTTCCTGCCCACGCCGCCCGCGGGCACGGTGCTGTATGGCAACATCATCCCTCCCGCGGGCGGCGACACGCTGTTCGCCAACCAGTACCTGGCGTGGGACGAGCTGCCCTCCCACCTGCGCCGGGCGGTGGACGGGCGCATGGGTATCCACTCCGCACGCCGCGGCTACGCGCCCCAGGGCATGTACGGCGAGCGCGACAAGGGCCGCTCCATGGCCATCCGCTGGGGCGAGAGCGCCCTGCGCACCCAGCTCCACCCCATGGGCCGCGTGCACCCCGAGACCGGCCGCACCGCGCTGTTCGTGAGCCCGGGCTATACCATCGGCATCGAGGGCATGCCCGAGGACGAGGCCCATGCGCTGCTGCTGGCGCTGTTCCGCCACCAGTCGCAGGAGCAGTTCGTGTACCGGCACCGCTGGTCCGAGGGCATGCTCACCCTGTGGGACAACCGCTGCCTGATCCACGCGGCCACGGGGGGCTATGAAGGCCACCGCCGGCTGCTGCACCGGATCACGGTGGGAGAGCGGGCGGCAGCCTGAGCCGCGCGGTGCAGACACCCGGCGGCGCCGACGCGGCGCGCCGCGCTGCGCTGGCGCGGCTGCGCAGCGCGGCCGGACCCTGGGACGTGCTCGTGGTGGGCGGCGGCGCCACGGGCCTGGCCACCGCGCTGGATGCCGCCGAGCGTGGCCTGCGCACGCTGCTGCTGGAGGCTGGGGACTTCGCCTCCCGCGCGGTGTACTGGCTGGCATTGCCCTCCTCCGCGCCGCTCGTCTGGCTCTGCCCGTAGGGGCTGTAGGCGTAGCTGGTGAGCACGCTCTGGTCTTCGCGGGTGAGGGCGATCACGCTGCCCAGGGCGTCGGTGAGGAATCTGCGCGCGCCCTGCGCGCTGTAGCGCGCCAGCATCTCGTCGATGCTTAAGGATGTGAGCAGCGTGGTGCTCTGCCCCTCGCGGATCTCGCCGATCGCCTGGGCGCCGTCGTAGACGTAGCGCGTGCTCTGGCCGTTGACCCGCCGCTCGCTGCGACGGCCCAGCGGGTCGTAGCGGAAGCTCGCCTCCAGCCCCGGGGCGCTCAGGCTCACCAGCCGCCCGCGGGTGTCCCACCCGTAGGTGGTGGCATCGGCCGCGTTGGCGCGGTTTTGCTTGCGGATCAGCGCGCCGCTCGCGTCGTAGCTCAGGTCGTAGGTCTTCGCCTGGGGCGTGTTGGGCTCCAGGGTGATCTGGGTCATGCGGTTGGCCGCGTCGTAGGTGCATGACCGGCGCGGCTGTGGTGCTCGCTTGGCGATACCACCGTGCTGGCCCAACCCTTTGCCGCGCCGCCATGCCGTTGGAAGCATCGCCAACCCAGACAGGCACCCCAAACCGAAGCCCCGCCTAACCACCCCGCCGCCAGAACACCCACGGCGCCGCCGCGGTGAAGGCCACCAGCGCGTAGTACACCGGGCCGGATACGGGGTCGCGGGCGGTGAACACCTCCATCCACGTCATGCCCCGCAGGCCGATGCCCACAGCGAGGTCGGCCGCGAGCACCAGGCTCGCCGCCGCGATGCCCACCCCCAGGGCCGCGCCTGCGCCCGTCTGGCGGCGCAGGCGCCCGCCCGCCCATCGGCCGGCCAGCACGATGGCGCTCAGCATGAAGGGCGCTTCCAGGAGTTCCGCCGCACGCACGCCCAGCCGCGGCTCCAGCCACAGCACGCGAAGGGGGCCAAGCACGAAACCCGTGCCGAACACGGCGGCGAAGTACAGGGCGGCCCAGCGCAGCACGGTGGCCACCGTGGAGCCCCTGCCGGTTGGCGGCGGATCACCCATGGCGGTGCTGGCTCCCGTGGCAGCGGGCTGGGCGCTATGGGCCGGTGGCGGGCAGGTCCTGCGCCGCCCGGGCGACGACTCCCTCGGCCGCTGGCAGCGCGCCCTTCGCCGGCCGCCCCGCCCTGGCGCGATAGAAACGCACTGGCGAGACGGGCACGTCCTTGAGCACCGCCTTGCGGATGCGGCCCACCACGTGCATCTCGCAGGGCTTGCAGTCGAACTTGAGGGTGAGCCGCTCGTCGCCGTGGACGATGGTGAGCGGCTCGGCCTTCACCTGCCCCTGCACACCCGGCACGCCCTTGGCCTGCTTGGGGCACAGCGACAGCGAAAAGCGCACGCAATGCTTGGTGATCATGAGCGGCACCTGGCCGGTTTCCTCATGCGACTCGTAGGCCGCGGCGATCACCTTCACGCCGTGGCGGGCATAGAAATCGCGCGCCTTGTGGTTGAAGACATTGGCAAGGTAGGTGAGGGTGTCCTCGGGATAGGGCACGGGCGGCTCCACGCGCCGCCCCGGGGGCAGCGGGCGCCAGGCGGCGGCACGGGCAGCCTCCAGGCGCTCGATGGCTTCGCGGCGCAGGGCGTTGAGCACCGAGGCGGGCAGAAACCAAAGGCCGGAGAGTTCCAGCGTCAAGCCCTCGAGGGTGAACAGGGTGTTGCCAAGACGGTCGAGCTGGGCACGCAGGGCTTCGGCGGCCCTTGCGGCATCGCGCGCGGGCTCGCGGGCATGTGCCGCCTGCGACACAGCGCGGTGGCCCTGCTCGTCGGTGGCTTCCAGGCCGAAGCCGTCGTCCGTTTCGAACAGACGCAGCCGCAGGCCCATGCGGCGCTCGGCGCTCCTGCGGGCCAGGCGTTCGTCCCAGGCGGCATCGCGGTTACGGTGCAGAGCCGTGTCGCGGCACAGGCCGGGCAGGTCAGCAAGCGGCTCGTTGGGAGTCACGCGCCAAAGGCCCTCCCCCGCCGGCTCGGCCACGTTGACGCGGATGCCGCGCAACTGGCGCTTGGGATCGTAGTAGGTGAGGCCGTCGCCGTTGCGCAGCGGCGCCTGCGCGTGCACCTCGAACCAGTCGGAGCCGGTGCGGGTGACGTGGCCCAGGGGCAGGCCCACGTGCTTGGGCGAGTCGAAGGCGCCGATGTCATCCTGGCGGCCATTGACGAAGTAGTCGGTGGCGCCGCGGTTGAAGTCGCGCGAGGGCTCGGGGGTGAAGAAAAAAGTGCAGCGGCCCGCGGAAGCGCGCGCCAGGCCGGGGCTGTCATCGAGGATGGCATCGAGCAACTGGCGGTAGCGGGCCGTGGTGTTCTTCACGTAGCCCATGTCCTTGTAGCGGCCCTCGATCTTGAAGGAGCGGATGCCTGCCTCCACCAGCGCGCGAAGATTGGCGCTCTGGTCGTTGTCCTTGAGCGACAGCACATGGCGCTCGTGGGCGAGCACGCGGCCCTGGGGATCGGTGACGGTGTAGGGCAGGCGGCACTCCTGGGAGCAGTTGCCGCGGTTGGCGCTGCGGCCGGTGTGGGCGTGGCTGATGAAGCACTGGCCGCTGTAGGCCACGCACAGGGCGCCATGGATGAAGAATTCCAGCGTGGCCTCGCGCGCCTCGGCGGCGATGGCGCGAATCTGCTGGAGCGTGAGCTCGCGCGCCAGCACCATCTGCGCAAAGCCCGCGTCCTGGAGGAAGCGCGCCTTGGCTGGCGTGCGGATGTCGCACTGGGTGCTGGCGTGCAACTGGATGGGCGGCAGGTCTAGTTCGAGCAGGCCCATGTCCTGCACGATGAGCGCATCGGCGCCCGCCTGGTGCACGTCGAAGACCACGCGCCGCGCCTGCTCGAGCTCGTCATCGCGAAAGATGGTGTTGAGGGTGACGAACACCCGGGCGCCGAAGCGGTGCGCGTGGCGCGCCAGGCGCTCGATGTCGCGGGGCTCGTTGGCGGCATTCACCCGGGCGCCGAAGGCCGGGCCGCCGATGTACACCGCGTCGGCGCCATGGTTCACCGCTTCTATGCCGATGTCGGCCGTGCGGGCGGGGGACAGCAGTTCCAGTTCGGGACGGGGCATGGCCCGGAGCCTAGCGGACTTTCACCGGTGCGCCGAGGCGGGCACGGCGGGCACGCCGAACTCGCGCCGGCACACCTCGCCGAGGCGCGCCACCCCCGCTTCCATGACCTCGGGCGAGGGATGGGCGAAGCACAGGCGCATCCAGCGCCGGCCGGCCTCGGCGTCGGTCATCCACTCGGCGCCGGGGTTTAGCGCGATGCCGGCCCGGGAGGCGATGTCGAACAGCCGGGTGGTGTCCACGGGTTCGGCCGCCCGCATCCACAGGAAGATGCCGCCGGGCGGATCGACGAAGCGCACGGTGTCGCCGAAGTGCCGGTGCAGGCTCGCGGCCAGGGCGCGCGCCTTGCCCTCCAGCACGCCGCGCAGCCGCGCGAGATTGCTGTCGAAGTACTCGCGGCAGAACCGGGCGAGCACCATCTGCTCCAGGGCGCCCGAGCCGCCATCGCTCTTCACGCCCAGGATGCGGCTCATGAGCGGCCAGTCGGCCACCAGATAGCCCAGACGCAGGGCCGGGGCGATGGTCTTGGAGAAGGAGCCGATGTGCACCACCCGTCCATCGGCATCCAGCGCGCGCATCGCTGGCGGGCGCGCGCCGCTCCAGGTGAGGTCGGCGTAGCACTCGTCCTCGAACACAGGCACGTCGAAGCGCGCGGCCAGCGCGAGGATCTCCCGGCGGCGCGCCTCGCTCATCACCGTGGCGGTGGGGTTCTGCACCGTGGGGATGGTGTAGACGTACTTCGGCCGCACGCCCGACGCCGCCAGGCTGGAAAGGGCGGCCTCGAGCGCATCAGCGCGCAGCCCGTCCTCGTCCACGGGCACGCCCACGATGCGCGCCCCGCGGCGCTTCAGGCGCGTGATGGCGCCGCCGTAGGTCATCTCCTCCATGATCACGGTGTCGCCCGCACCCACCAGCACCTCGTTGACCAGATCCAGCCCCTGCAGCGAGCCGGAGGTGATCAACACCTCGTCGGCCGTGCAGCGGATGCCGGCATCGCGGCCGAGCTTGGCGGCGATGAACTCGCGCAGGCCGCGGTGGCCGAGCGGCCCGCTGTCCATGCCGTAGGTGCAAAGCGAGCGGCCCTCGCTGCGCAGGGCGTCGGCGGCGCAGGCGATGAGTTCGTCCACCGGCACGCAGCCGGCGTCGTTGTGCCCCCCCACGAAGTTGAAGGGCGGGAAGCCGCTCCAGCGGGCGGCGGCGGGCGGAAGGTCGGAGCGCAGGAAAGCGCCGAAGTCGAAGGTAGTCATGGCGGGGCGGGAGCATACGACGGGACGCCCAGCGGCGCCCCGTCGTGACTCCCCCCTCCCCCGCGGCAGGCCGGCATATGCGCCGTGTCACTGCCGCTTCGCCCCGCGGGATCAGTCCGTTTCAGCCGCCTGGGCCACAGCCCGGCTTCGCAGGATGCGGTGCTGTATCTTGCCCGTGGCGGTGCGCGGCAGGTCGGATTCGCCCACGAACACCACCTGCTTGGGCCGCTTGTAGCCCGCGAGCCGCTCGCGGCACCAATCTATCAACTCCGCCTCGGTGACCCGGTGGCCGTCGCGGCACACCACCACAGCGCGCACGCTCTCGCCCCACTTCGGATCCGGCACGCCGATCACCGCCACCTCGCGCACGGCCGCATGGGCGGCGAGCACCGCCTCCACCTCGGAAGGATAGATGTTCTCGCCGCCGCTGATGATCATGTTGCTCTTGCGGTCCACCAGGTGGATGTAGCCCTGAGCGTCGCGATAGGCCATGTCGCCCACCGAGCACCAGGCGCCGCGGAAGGCCTCGGCGGTTTTCTGCGGGTCTTTCCAGTAGCCATCGAACACGAAGGGCGTACGCGAGTGCAGCTCGCCCACCTCGCCGTCGGGCACTTCATTGCCCTCGCCATCGAGGATGCGCACCGGCCCGGTGCCGACCCACTCGCGGCCCACGGAGCCGAGCTTGTCGAGCTGCTCGTGGGGGCGCAGCAGGGTCACCCAGCCGGCTTCGGTGGAGCCATAGAGCTCGTAGAGCCCGGCATTGCGGAAGTAGGCCATGGCGGCGAGCTTGGTGTCGCGCCGCGCGGGGGCGGAGGAGATCATCAGCCGGCGCACGCTCGACACGTCGTACTTCGCGCGCACGTCCTCGGGAAGTGCCAGCACGGTGACGTAGTGGGTGGGCACCAGCGAGGTGAAGCTGATCCGCTCGCGCTCGAAGGTGGCCAGCAGAGCCTCGGGGTCGAAGCTGCCCCGGTCGTCGATCACCACCGCCGCGCCCAGGTAGGTGAAGGTGAAGGAGAAGTACAGCGAGTTGGCGTGGCACATGGGCATCACCAGCAGGGCGCGGTCCTCGCGGGTGAAGCCCATGTCCAGGGCGGTGGCAAGGGCGATCAGCGCCGATCCGGCGTGGCTGCGCACGGCGCCCTTGGGGCGGCCGGTGGTGCCCGAGGTGTACATGAAGGCCCACGGCTCGGAAGGCAGCACCGCCGCCTGGGGCGCTTGCGCCGGCGCGGCAGCCATCAGGGCCTCGTAGCCCGCCCAGCCCCCGGGAGCAACCGGGCTGCCGAAGTGGATGAAGCGCCCCGCCATGGCGGTGAGGCGGCCACGCAGCGGTTCGACGCGATCGAGCAGGGCGTCCTGCACGATCACCGCGCGCGCCTCGCAGTGCTCCAGGATGTATTCGATCTCGGGCGTGACCAGCCGGAAGTTGAGCGGCACCGCCACCAGCCCGGCGCGGGCCAGCGCCACGTAGATCTCCATCCACTCCACGCAGTTGTAGGCGAGGATGCCCACGCGATCGCCCTTGGCGAGCCCCAGGCCGTGGAGCGCGGCCGCCAGCCGGCTGGCGCGCTCATCCCACTGGGCGAAGCTCAGCGCCCGGCGCGAGTCCTTGGCGCCGGGATCGGCGGGGCGCAGCCGCGCATGGGCGGCCACCATCTCGGAGACATTGAGCAGGTCCATGGCGGCCTCAGGCCCGGCGCGCCTTCTCGGCCTCGTCCCAGGCCGTGAGGGCGTGATGGTCGGGCACCCAGCCCAGGCCCTTGCCGGCATCGGAGGAAAGGGCATCGCGCGTCACCACCACGTCGATGAGCGCTGGCGCGTGCTCGAAGGCGTCCCGCAGCGCCCCTTCCAGACGCGCCGGATCGGTGACCCGCTCCGCGTGCAGCCCCAGGCCGCGGGCCATCATGGCGTAGTCGGACCAGGCCAGCGTGGTGCCCACCACGCGCCCGCCGTAATTCATCTCCTGGTCGATGCGCTCGATGTTCCAGGCGGCGTTGTTGGACACGATGAACACCACCTTCGCGCCGTGGCGCGCCGCCGAGTCGATGTCCATGGCGTTGATGCCGAAGGCGCCGTCGCCCGTGACCACCGCCACCTGGCGGCCGGGGAAGGCCAGCGCGGCGGCGATGCCGTAGGGAACGCCCACGCCCAGGCAGCCGAAGGCACCCGAGTCGAGGTAGGTGCCGGTCTCCAGCCCCATGCGCGCGAAGCTCAGGATGTCACCGCCGTCGGCGATGCCGATGGCGTCTTCCCGCAGCACCGCCGACAGGGCGGCGAAAATGCGGTTGGGGTGCATGTGGCCGTCCTTGCCGGCGGGCGCCGCGGCAAGCGAGGCGGCGTACTTGCCGGAGCGGCGCAGGTGCTCGGCGCGCAGCGCCGCGGTCCACTCGCGATCGAGGTTGGCCGAGGGCGCCCGCAGCGCGGTGGCAATGGCGTCCATGGCGAGCGCCGGGGTGGCGAACAGCTCGGCCACGCCGCGGCGGTTTTCGCGCAGTTCCTCGGCGTTGTCACCGATGCGCACCACGGCCGCCTTGGGCAGCACCGCTGGCGAGCCGTAGCCCAGCTGGTAGTCGAGCTTGCGGCCCACCACCACCACCAGGTCGGCCTCCTGCATGGCGCGGCCGCGCATGGCGCCCACCACGGCGGCATGCTCGCGCGGCACCAGGCCGCGGGACTCCTGGGTGTCCAGGTACACCGCACCGCTGGCCTCGAGAAGCTTCAGCAATGCATCGCTGGCCCCCTGGGCGCCGCGGCCAGTCACCACCAACGGGCGGCGGGCGGCGGCGATGGCGGCAACGGCCCGTTGCACGTCGGCGGGATCGGGCGGGATGCGGCGCGCAGGCCGCGTCTGCATCCACTCGGGCAGCAGCACCGCCGCGGGCACGGGGCTGCGCAGCACGTCGGTGGGAATCTCCAGGTACACCGCACCGGGCGGGTTGCCGTCGCCCGCGGCGGTGGACCAGCCCTTGTCCAGGTCTCGGGCGATGCTGCCGGCCACGCGCAGCGTGCGGGCGCTGCGGGTGACGGGCTTCAGGATGGACACGTGATCGATGCCCTGCAGCGGCCCCAGGTCGTCCTGGGGCACGGGGGCGCAACCGCCGATCAGCAGCAGGGGCACCCGCTCGAGGTTGGCATTGGCCATGGCGGTGACGCAGTTGGTGACCCCCGGGCCGGCCGTGGCCAGGGCCACCCCCACCCCGCCCGTGAGCACCGCGTGGGCGTGGGCCATGTGCACCGCCGCCCCCTCGTCGCGCACGTCCACGATGCGCACTCCGCGCTGGCCGAGGTGATCCCAGATGGGCTGGATATGGCCGCCCTGCAGGCCGAACACGCGGTCCACACCGCGGGCCACCAGCCAGTCGGCCACCGCCTCCGCAACGCTGCGCGCTTGGTTGGCCTCCATCACGCTCTCCCGGTGGTGAAGTGGAGGCAGCGCCCTGGGGCGCAGGCCTTGCAAGCGGTGGGAAGGCGCCTGGCGCGAAGGGGGCGCGCGGGGCGCGGGGCGTGGATGCGGTTCATGGTGAACTCCCTGGTGAAGATCGGCGGTGCGCGTTCAGGAGGCGGCCGCACGGCGGCGCGTCCGCGGCACGGCAGCCGCCGCAGGCGCGGGGCGGGCGGCGATGCTCTCTGCCAGCGCGTCGGAGGCGTTGTTCACGTGCGCCCGGGACAACTGCCCCGCGCGCTCGGCATCGCCCGCCAGCACAGCCTCGAGAATGGCCTCGTGGTCGTCCCAGATGTCACGAGGCGCCTCGGCCCGCGCCAACACCTCGCCCATGACGCGCCGCAGGCAGGTCCAATGGGGCGCGCACACCTGGGCCACGAGGGGATTTCCCGACAGCCGGTAGAGCAGAAAGTGGAATTCCATGTCCGCCGCGATCATCCGGGCGAAGGAACCGCTTTTCACCGCTGCACGGCCCCGCTCGATGGGGGCCTTGCCCTCGGCGGCGGCGGAGCTGGAGCGGCGGGCGGCGAGGCTGGCCGCGAGGCCATCCATGGCGCCACGGATTTCGTAGAGATCGCGCACCTGGGCAGGGTCGAGCGGAGCCACCATGAGGCCTCGCCCCGGCGCATCGCGCAGGACGCCGTGGCGGCTGAGCAGCAGAAGGGCCTGTTGCACGGGCTGGCGCGACACCCCCAGGGCGGCGGCGATGTCTTCCTGAATGAGGCGCGACTCGGACCCGAAACGCCCTTCGGTGATGTCCGACAGGATCGCCTCGTAGACTTGATCCACGAGAGTGGGCTGGGGCGAAAGCGAGCGCATGGAGGTCCCGGTTGCAGCGGCAATGCGACGGAAGCGCGCATTTTAGAACTCTGAATTCAGAATGCAACCGCTGCTGGAAGCCCTGCTTTTTTACGGCCGGTGCGGGGGCCGCAATCCGCCCGCCGCGCACCCATCGCCACCAGGCGCGCGGACCTTGCACCACGAAAGCAGCCGGCAAAGAAAAAGGGCCTGCATTTGCATGCAGGCCCTTGGCAGGGTTGGCGCGCCCGGCAGGATTTGAACCCACGACCCCCTGGTTCGTAGCCAGGTACTCTATCCAACTGAGCTACGGGCGCCCGGAAAACCACACGTACGAGAACATCGAATTCAATTGCGAAGACCGGCGCTGACGCGCCTTCGAAACGCCTGCTGCTCTTGTGGAGCGTCCTCGCCCTTCAGGAAAACGCCGCGCGAGGCGCGGCGTTTTCCTAACTGGCGGAGACGCAGGGATTCGAACCCTGGATGCAGGTTTTGCCCGCATACTCCCTTAGCAGGGGAGCACCTTCGGCCTCTCGGTCACGTCTCCAAAGGACACGGATGATAGTCGCGCGGGTTTCGAGGGTCAAACCCACGCGCCGCCCCCCGCCGGTCAGGCAGCACCCTGCTCCAGGTCGAAGGCCTTGTGCAGCACGCGCACCGCCAGCTCGAGGTACTTCTCGTCCACCACCGCGGAAATCTTGATCTCGCTGGTGGAGATCATCTGGATGTTGATGCCCTCCTCGGACAGGGTGCGGAACATGCGGCTGGCGATGCCGGCGTGCGTGCGCATGCCCACGCCCACCATGGAAACCTTGCAGATGCGGTTGTCGCCCAGAATGGCCCGGGCGCCAATATGGGACTTCACGTTTTCGAGAATCTGCAGGGCGCGGCTGTAATCGCCGCGCGGCACGGTGAAGCTGAAGTCGGTGAGCCCGTCCACCGAGGCGTTCTGGATGATCATGTCCACGTCGATGTTGGCATCGCCAACGGGGCCCAGGATGGCGTAGGCGATGCCGGGGCGGTCGGGCACACCGGTGACGGTGACCTTGGCCTCGTCGCGGGCGAAGGCGATGCCGGAAATGACGGCCTGTTCCATCTGTTCGTCTTCCTCGAAGGTGATCAGGGTGCCCGATTGCGCCTCGACGGCCACCGGGAGGTCGGGATCGGTGAGGCTCGAGAGCACCCGCAGGCGCACGCGGTACTTGCCAGCGAACTCCACCGAGCGGATCTGCAACACCTTGCTGCCCAGGCTCGCCATCTCGAGCATTTCCTCGAAGGTGATGGTGGCCAGGCGGCGCGCCTCGGGAACGATGCGCGGATCGGTGGTGTACACGCCATCCACATCGGTGAAGATAAGACACTCATCGGCCTTCAGGGCGGCCGCCAGCGCCACGGCGGAGGTATCCGAGCCGCCGCGCCCGAGCGTGGTGAGGTTGCCGTGGGCGTCGATGCCCTGGAAGCCCGCCACCACCGGAACGATGCCCGCGGCCAGATCCTCGCGCAGGCGCTGCTCGTCGATTCCGAGAATGCGCGCCTTGGTGAAGGCACTGTCGGTGAGCACTTTCACCTGCCAGCCGGTGTAGGAGCGCGCCTTCACGCCCTGGGCCATGAGCGCCATGGACAGCAAGCCGACGGTGACCTGCTCGCCGGTGGAGGCCACCACGTCCAGTTCGCGCGGATCGGGCTCCTCCTGCAGCTCCCGCGCCAGGCCGATGAGGCGGTTGGTCTCGCCCGACATGGCGGAGGGCACCACCACCACCTGATGGCCGGCGGCGCACCATTTGGCCACGCGCCGGGCCACGTTGCGGATGCGTTCGGTGGAAGCCACCGAGGTGCCGCCGAATTTCTGGACGATGAAAGCCATGCTGGTTGCAAGGCCGCGCCTGCGGCGCAGCGAAAAAAGCCGCGAGTGTACGCAACCCCGGGGCAGGTTTCCAAGGGCCACGCCCGAGGGCCGGGCGGTTTCGCACCCGCCCGGGTTCACGCCCCGGCGCTGGCTGCGCTACAGTGCACTCCGGTCGCGGGGGCGCACGTCATCCATGGGTCGCAAGGCCGCAGGAGTGTTAGTCATGCTGCTTCGCATCGCTACCGCCGTGTTCATGGTGGCCCTCACCGCCGTGGCCCGCGCTACCCCCGAGGCCGATACCGTTGTCGAGGCAACCGCACTCAACCCCGAAATCATCGCCGCCGTGCGCCAGGCGCGCGCAGCCGCCAGCGCCGCCCGCGAGGCCGGCCAGGCGGCCCGCGCCAACGAGGCGCAGGTGCTGGCCGCCGCCGAGCGCGGCCGCGCCGCAGCCCGCAAGGCCCGCGCCCTGGAGGGTCCAGGCCGGCTGCGGCTGGCCTTTCCCCAGGGCGAGCGCTACGAGGGTGAAGTGCTGGACGGCAAGCGCCACGGGCTGGGCGTGCTGGAGTTCCGCGACGGCAGCCGCTACGAGGGCCAATGGCGCGCCGACCAATCCACCGGCGCCGGGGTGTACTTCCTGCCCGATGGCCGCCAGTACCAAGGAGATTTCGTGGCCAACAAGGCAGAGGGGCTGGGCGTGTTCCACCTGGCGTACCGGCACCGTTACCTGGGCGAGTTTCGCAAGGACGTGGCGGCGGGACTGGGCATGTACAGCCTTCCCGATGGCCAGGTGTACTTGGGCCAGTTCAGCGGCGACGAAGCCCAGGGCGTGGGGGTGTACGTGATGGCGGGCGGCGAGCGCTACGAGGGCGAGACCTGGGCCAACCAGCGAAACGGCTACGGCATCCACACCTGGCCCAACGGCGACCGCTACGAAGGCATGCTGAAGGACGGCACCATGGACGGGCCCGGGGCACGCTTTCTTGCCGGCGGCGCGGTGCAGCAGGGGCTGTGGCGCGGCAACAAACTGGTGAAGGCCCTCGCCCCTGCTCTTTGAGGGCACGGCGCCGGGGCTCGTGGCGCGCGCGGCTCAGCCGCCGGCGGATTCCAGCAGTTTCACTACCTCTGCGTGCCGCCCCTCGCGCGCCATGTCCAGGGCGGTCTTGCCGCGGTCATCACGGCGCGCCGGGTCTGCTCCGCGCTCCAGCAGCAGGCGCACCGTGGCGGCATGGCCGTACCCGGCAGCCCACATTAGCGCCGTGAGCTCGCGCCCGTAGCTGGCATTCACGCCCACACCGCGCTCCAGCAACAGCACCACGGCCTCGGTGCGCCCGGCTCCCGCCGCGTAGATCACTGCGTTCTTGCCGAGCTGGTCGCGGGCAAGGGGATCGGCGCCCGCCTCCAGCAGCATGCCCAGGATCTGCGTGCTGCCGGCATAGGCCGCCGCCATCGCAGGGGTGGTCTTGTCCAGGGCGGGGGTGTCGGCCTGTGCGCCCCGTTGCAACAACTCACGCACCAGGGATTCGTTGCCCTTTTTCACGAACAGCATCAGCGGCGTCTCGCCGTTGCGGTTGCGGGCATTGACCGCGGCACCCCGCTGCAACAGGTCGAGGGCACGCTCGGCGTCACCGCGTTTGGCGGCGGCAAGCAGTTGGGCATTGAGGTTGTAGGCCGAGGCGTCGTAGTCGTTGCCGCCCATGTTGTTCTGGGATGCCGCAGGCTGCACTGAAAACCCCGCCACCAGCAGCAGCACGAGACGCAAGTTTGCGAGCCGGCACAACGCTGTACAGGACAATCGGTTCATGGCTGTCTTTCGCTTGTGACCCATGAGATTGTCATATAGAGTCGTTCGGCCGACAAATGAAGACAGCCATTGCAGGCCTGCATCGCGGCATTCATCACGGGATCGAGACAGGCCCGTGTCCAATCCAGAGGAGAAAGCATGAACTTCAAGACCAGCCTCACTCGCGTCGCTGCGTCCCTTGTCGTGGCCGGCCTGGCGTCCATCGCCGTGGCCGCCGAAATCGAGGGCCAGCAGACCGTTGTCACCAAACCCATGTCCAAGAACCTGGTGAGCGTCACCCAGCAACTGCTGAACGCATCCCCTGGCGACAAGAATCACTGGCTGCACCCCAACGGCAACTACGCGCAGACGCGCTACTACCCCGCCGACCAGATCAACGCCGGCAACGTGGCCAAGCTCAAGCCCGCCTTCGTGTTCCAGACCGCGGTGCTCGAGTCCATGGAAACCGCGCCGCTCGTGGTCAATGGCGTGATGTTCCTCACCACGTCCTACAACCACGTTTACGCCGTGGACGCGGTCACCGGCGAGCAGTTCTGGCACTACAAGCACAAGATGGGGCCAGTCACCACCTACTGCTGCGGCCCCAACAACCGCGGCGTGGCTGCCTCGGGCGACATGCTCTTCATGGGCACCCTGGACGCCAAGCTGGTAGCCCTGGACGCCAAGACCGGCAAGGTGGTGTGGGAGACCGAGATCGCCGACCCCGAAAAGGGCTACAGCGAAACCATGGCGCCCACCGTGGTGGACGGCAAGGTACTCATCGGTACCAATGGCGGCGAGTACGGCATCCGCGGCTTCGTGAAGGCCTTCGACGCCAAGACCGGCAACCTGCTGTGGACCTTCAACACCATCCCCGACAAGGGCCATGAAGGCGTATGGGCCAAGAACGACGCCACCGGCCGCGACATGCTGCGCAACCTCGCCAAGGAGAAGGAACTGCTGGCCAAGAACGGCGGCGACTTCTACCAGACCCTGGGCGGCGGCGTGTGGATGACCCCGGCGGTGGACCTGGAGTCGCGCTCCGTGTACTTCGTGGTGGGCAACCCCTCGCCCGACCTCTACGGCGACATCCGTCCCGGCGACAACCTCTACACCGACTCCGTGGTGGCGGTGGATCTGGATTCCGGCGCCTACAAGGCGCACTTCCAGTACGTGGCCCATGACGTGTGGGACCTGGACGCCGTGTCCCCGCCCATCATCACCACGGCGAAGGGCAAGGACGGCAAGGATCGCAAGGTCGTCATCCACGGCGGCAAAACCGGCCACGTGTACGTGCACGACGCCAAGACCCTGGATCTGATCCGCTTCTCCGAGGCCATGGTGCCCCAGGAAAACATGTGGGTGCTGCCCACCGCCGAAGGTGCCCGCATGCTGCCCGGCGCCAACGGCGGCGTGGAGTGGAACCCCATGGCCATCAACCCGAAGCTGCGCATGGCCTATGCCGCCAACCTGCACCAGCCCATGACCTACCACGTGGAAGAAGCGGCCTACCCTGGCGGCGACAAGCTGTGGCTGGGCGGCGCCTTCAAGGTGATTCCGGGTGAGAAGCAGTGGGGCCGGCTGGCCGCGGTGAATCTCGACACCGGCAAGATGGCCTGGAAGGCCGACACCGATCAGCCGCTCATGGGCGGCGTGCTGGCCACCGCCGGCAACCTGGTGTTCACCGGCGAGGGCAACGGCTGGTTCAACGCCTACGACGCCCGCACCGGCAAGAAGCTGTGGTCCTTCCAGTGCGGCGCCGGCGTGAACGCCCCACCCGTGTCCTACACCGTCAACGGCAAGCAGTACATCGCCGTGGCGGCGGGCGGCAACACCCAGCTCGACTTCAAGCGCGGCAACAGCGTGTTCGTGTTCGCCCTGCCCTGATGATGAACTGAGCTTCATCCGGCAGGTCAGGGAAAGGCCACCCCCCGGGGTGGCCTTTTCTCATCGACCCGCGCTCCCGTCCCTGTCCATCGGATCCACACCCATGAAGAGCACCATCGCACTGATCGCTGCCGCGCTGTGGCTCGGCGCGCTGCCGGCCCTGGCCCAGGACGCCGCCGCCGGCAAGGAAAAGTCCGCTGCCTGCGCCGCCTGCCACGGCGAGGACGGCAACTCCACCGTTTCCATGTTCCCCATCCTCGCGGGCCAGACCCCGCGCTACCTCTACCTGCAACTCAAGGACTTCAAGGAAGGCCGGCGCAAGAACGATCTCATGTCGCCCATGGCCGCCAACCTGAGCAAGCAGGACATGCAGGACCTGGCCGCCTACTACTCAAAGCAGAAGATCAAGCCCAACGGCTTCAAGGCCGACGGCGCCAAGGTAGCGCGCGGCAAGAAGGTCAACGACGACGCCCTGTGCCCCATGTGCCACCTTGGCGGCTTCTCCGGCCAGAACGAGGTGCCGCGAGTGGCGGGCCAGCACTACGACTACGTGATCGCGCAGTTACGGGCCTTCAAGCACAAGGAACGCACCAACGACGCCGGCAACATGCAGGGCGTGGTGCGCACCCTGCCCGACGAGGACCTGGAAGCCCTGGCGCACTACGTCGCCAATCTCAACTGATTCGCGCCTGACCGGGCCGCCCGGGCCCGGTCTGCTGCCGCCGGTCATGCCAAGCGCCTCCACCCAACCCTTCGCCTCGCGGCGCCTCGCCTGTCTGGGGCCCCATGGCTTTCACCGCATCGCATACACCCAATGGGGCGACCCGGACAACGCCCATGTGGTGATCTGCGTCCATGGCCTGACGCGCAACAGCCGCGACTTCGACCTGCTGGCGCAGCGCCTCGCGCGCCGGGCGCGAGTGCTGTGCCCCGACGTGGCTGGACGCGGCGCCAGCGACTGGCTGTCCCACCCCGAGGACTACGGCTACCCGCTGTACTTGTCCGACATGGCGGCCCTCATGGCCCGCTGCGGCGCCGAACGGGTTGACTGGGTGGGCACCTCCATGGGCGGCCTGATCGGCATGCTCATGGCGGCGCAGTCCGGCAACCCCATCCGCCGCCTGGTGGTGAACGACGTGGGTCCCTTCATCCCCAAGGCCGCCCTGGAACGCATCGCCACCTATGTGGGCGTGGAGGCGCGCTTCGATTCACCCGCGGCCCTGGAGGCGCACCTGCGGCGGGTGCACGAGCCCTTCGGTCCGCTCTCCGACGCCCAGTGGGCGCACCTGGCGGCCCACAGCACCCGCACCCGGCCCGATGGCAGCCTGGGGCTAGCCTACGACCCGGGCATCGCCAATGCCTTCCGCACTGCCATCTCCGACGTGGACTTGTGGCCCGTGTGGCGCGCCATGGCCGCGCCCGTGCTCATCACCCGCGGCGCCCAGTCGGACCTGCTGCTGGCGGACACGGCGCGCCGCATGATCGACACGGCGCCGCCCGGCTCGCGCCTGGTGGAGTTCGAGGGCATCGGCCATGCCCCCACCTTCATGGCTGAGGACCAACTCGCCGCCGTGGAAGCGTTCCTGCTCGACTGACGCCCCAGCCCTGCGGCTTCGGGTACCCTTGGCTGTCCATCAACGGAGGAATTCCATGTCCCTGCGCGATTTCCAGCGCCCCGACCCCGCCCTCGTGGAGCAGTTCCGCGAGGTGGCCCGCTGCTACAGCGCCTCGTGCGTGTTCGCCGACGTGCAGCAACGCGACGGCGTCATGCACAGCGGCGTGAAGCCCATCTTCAAGGCCAAGGCCGTGGGGCCAGCGCTCACGGTGAAGCTCTCGCCCGGTGACCTTCAGGACCCGCTGGCGGCGCTGCACGTAGCCCAGCCGGGCGACGTGGTGGTAGTGGATGCCGGCGGCGAGACCGAAACTTCGGTGTTCGGCGGCCTCATGGGCAGCCTGTTTCTCAATCGCGGCGTGCAGGGCGCGGTGATCGACGGCGCGTGCCGCGACACCGACGAGTTGCGCGACCTGGGCTTCGTGGTGTTCTCCCGCACGGTCACCGCGCGCGGCACCCACACCATGTTCTCGGGTCGCAAGGACGACGTGCAGCTCAACGTCTCCGTGCAATGCGGCGGCGTGGTCGTGAGCCCGGGCGACATGATCGTGGCCGACGAGATCGGCATCACCGTGGTCCCCGCGGAGCGGCTCGAGGCGGTGCTGGCCGCCGCGCGCGAACAGGCCGAGCGCGAAGAGGCCACGCGGCAGCGCATCCGCGAGGGCCGCAGCTTCGAGCAGCTGCTCGAGGAGTTCGGGCGCATCTGAGCGCGCGAGGCCCGCCGTGATCGCCGTGGACTGGGGCACCAGCACCCTGCGCGCCTTCCGCCTTGATGCCCGCGGCGCCGTGCTGGAGCGTCGCGAGGCGGCACTGGGCATCCTGGCGGTGCGCGAGGGGCGTTTCGCCGAAGCGCTCGAATCCCAGGTGGGCGACTGGATGGCGGCGGGCCACGGACCGGTGGTGATGAGCGGCATGATCGGCAGCCGCCAGGGCTGGGCGGAGCAGGCCTACCTGCCCTGCCCCGCGGGGCCCGACGAGATCGCGGCCCGCATGGGCCAGGTGCGATGGGGCATGCGCGGCGCTTGCGCCTGGATCGTGCCCGGCCTCGTCGCCCGCGACGCCCATGGGCTGCACGACGTGATGCGCGGCGAGGAGACGCAGCTGGTGGGCGTGCTGGAGACACTGGGCCCGGGCCTGCACACCGTCTGCCTGCCCGGCACCCACAGTAAGTGGGCCACGGTGCACCATGGCCGCATCACCGGCTTCACCACCCACATGACCGGCGAGCTGTTCGCCGTTCTGCGCGATCACAGCATCCTCGGCCGGCTGATGGCCAACGCCGGCGACGATCCGGCTGCCTTCGACCTGGGGCTCGCGCGGGCCGGGCTGCCCGGCGGGCTGCCTCACCTGCTGTTCGGGGTGCGCGCCGAGGGTCTTGCCGGCGCCCTGGGTGCGGAACAGGCCCACGAGGTACTCTCAGGTCTGCTGATCGGATACGAAATTGCCCACGCGGCGCCGCGGGAGGGCACCGTGCACTTGCTGGGGGCGCCCGGCCTGTGTACCCGTTACGCGCGCGCGCTGGAGCGCCGCAGCCTGCTTGCCCGCCTGCTGGACCCCGACGCGGCCGTGCGCGGGCTGCACCGCCTGGCTGCCCACCTGCCCAAGGGAGCCCCCCCATGTCCCGACTGAACCACTGGCTTGCCCAGTGTCCGCTGGTGGCCATCCTGCGCGGCATCACCCCTGCCGAGGTGATGGACGTGGCGGCGGTGCTCGAGAAGGCCGGCTTTCGCATGGTGGAGGTGCCCATGAACTCGCCCGACGCCTTCACCAGCATCGCACTGCTCTCCGGGCGTTTTGGCGACAGCCTGCTGGTGGGCGGCGGCACGGTGACCGAGACCACCCAGGTGGCGCGCATAGCCGACGCCGGCGGCAAGCTGGTGGTAATGCCCCATGCAGATGCGCTGGTGGTGGACGCGGCGAAGAAGAAGGGGATGGTGGCGGTACCCGGCTTCTCCACGCCCACCGAGGCCTTCACCATGATCGCGGCGGGGGCGGACGGCCTGAAGCTGTTTCCCGCGGAGGCCAATCCCCCACGGGTGCTGCGCTCGCTTCGCGCCGTGCTTCCCGCGGAGATGCCGGTGCTGCCGGTGGGCTCCATCACGCCCGAGACAATGGCCGAGTACTGGGCTGCCGGCGCCAGCGGCTTCGGCCTGGGCGGCGCGCTCTACAAGCCCGGCGATCCGGCCCCGGCGGTGGCCGGCCGGGCGAGCGTGTTCATGCGGGTGCTGGGCGGGCTGGCCGCGCGCGCCTGAGGGGTGCCCCGGGCGCGCTTCAGATGCCGCCCATGCACAGGTACTTCACCTCCATGAACTCCTCGATGCCGTGGCGGCTGCCCTCGCGGCCCAGGCCCGACTGCTTCACACCGCCAAAGGGCGCCACCTCATTGGAGATGATGCCCACGTTGATGCCCACCATGCCCGACTCGATGCCCTCTGCCACGCGCCAGATGCGCCCCACGTCGCGGGCATAGAAATACGACGCCAGGCCGAACTCGGTGTCGTTGGCCATGGCGAGGACCTCGGCCTCGGTGGAGAAGCGGAACACCGGCGCCACGGGACCGAAGGTCTCCTCGCGGGCCACCTTCATGGACGGTTTCACGTGGGCGATCACGGTGGGCTCGAAGAACTGCCCTCCCAGGGCGTGACGCCGGCCCCCGGTGACGATGCGCGCGCCCCCGGCCAGCGCGTCGGCCACGTGCTCTTCCACCTTGAGCACCGCCGCCTCGTCGATGAGCGGGCCGGTGGTGACGCCCGGCTCCTGGCCGTTGCCCACCTTGAGGGTTGCCACCTTCGCCGCGAGTTTCGCCACGAAGGCGTCGTACACGCCGTCCTGCACCATGAGCCGGTTAGCACATACGCAGGTCTGGCCGGCGTTGCGGTACTTGGAGGCCATGGCCCCCTCCACGGCGGCGTCCAGGTCGGCATCGTCGAACACGATGAAGGGCGCATTGCCGCCCAGCTCCAGCGAGAGCTTCTTGATGGTGGGGGCGCACTGGGCCATGAGCTTCGCGCCCACCTCCGTGGAACCGGTGAAGGTGAGCTTGCGCACCACGGGGCTCGCGGTGAGCGCGGCACCGATCTCCGCCGAGCTGCCAGTGATCACGCTGAACACGCCCTTGGGAACGCCGGCGCGCTCGGCCAGCACCGCCAGGGCGAAGGCGGAGAACGGCGTCTGGGTGGCTGGTTTGAGCACCATGGTGCAGCCCGCGGCCAGGGCTGGTGCCGCCTTGCGGGTGATCATGGCGGCGGGGAAATTCCACGGCGTGATGGCCGCGCACACGCCCACGGGCTGCTTGATCACCACCAGCCGCCGGTCGGCGGCCACGGTGGGGATCACCTCGCCGTAGGTGCGCTTGCCCTCCTCGGCGAACCATTCAATGAACGAGGCCGCGTAGGCGATCTCTCCCTTCGCCTCGGCCAGCGGCTTGCCCTGCTCGGCGGTCATGATGAGGGCCAGATCGTCCTGATTGGCCATCATCAGCTCAAACCACTTCCGCAGCACGGCGGCACGGTCTTTCGCGGTGCGGGCGCGCCAGGCGGGCCACGCCGCGTCGGCGGCGGCGATGGCGCGCAGCGTCTCGGGGCTGCCCATCCGGGGGATGGTTCCCAGCGCCCCGCCGGTGGCGGGATTGACCACGGCGATGGTGCCCTTGCCATCGGCATCCACCCATTGACCATCGAGATAGCACTGCTGGCGCAGCAGCGAGGGATCCTGGAGCGCGAGGGTCTCCGGGACGAGAGGCGCATTCATGGCATGGCTCCGGTGGAAAAAAGGAGGCAGAGGCAGGGTTGTCCGCGCCGGGCGCGGCTGCGGTTCTAGAAAGTGCCCGGATAGGCGCCGCCATCGATAAGGAAGTTCTGCCCCGTGAGATAGGAGGCGTGGGCGCTGCACACGAAGGCGCACAGCGCACCGAATTCCTCGATGGTGCCGAAGCGTCCGGCGGGGATGGTCTTGAGCCGCGACTCCTTGGCCTGGGCGAAGCTGATGCCGGCGCCGCGCGCCATGGCCTCCACGCGGGAGAACATGGTGTCGGTGCCGAACAGACCGGGCAGCAGGTTGTTGATGGTGACGTTGTGCACCACGGTCTTGCGTGCCACGCCGGCCACGAAGCCCGTCAAGCCAGCGCGCGCGCCGTTGGACAGGCCCAGGATGTCGATGGGGGCCTTCACCGCGCTGGAGGTGATGTTGACAATGCGGCCGAAGCGCCGCGCGATCATGCCGTCCACCGTGGCCTTGATGAGTTCAATGGGGGTGAGCATGTTGGCCTCCAGCGCGGCCAGCCACATGTCGTGGGTGAAGTCGCGGAAATCGCCTGTGGGGGGTCCGCCCGCGTTGTTGATGAGGATGTCGGGTTCGGGACAGGCAGCCAGAACGGCCTTGCGTCCCTCGGCGGTGGTGATGTCTGCGGGCACCACCTCCACCGCACCCCCCGCAGCGCGAATCTCGCCGGCGGTCTGGTCCAGCGCATCGCGGCCCCGGGCCACCAAAGTGACGTGAACGCCCTCGGCGGCGAGCGCCACGGCGCACCCCTTGCCCAAGCCCTTGCTGCCCGCACACACGATGGCGCGGCGTCCCTTAATCCCCATATCCATTTTGTTACGTCTCCCCTGTCCGTGGATGTGGGCGAGTTAATACACCAAAACGCATGATTGGGGCAGGGTTCGGGGATGGAAACCGCCCAATCCCGGCACCAGCACATTGCCGACTGCCTCCCTGTGCAGCGGGGGAATGTCAGCTTTGCCAATCGCGCGGTTCGCAATGTCGTCCTCTCCGTGGCGGAGCATGGCCGCACGTGGCGGGGTTTGCCCAGGCGATTGAGGATCTGACACACCATCCGCACCCGGGTGAGTCAGTGGTCCGGCAGCGGGCCGGGCGAGGGCTGGACGGGGGGGCACCATGGACGCCACGATCCGGTGTTGCATGCATTTTTGGATGGCAGCCATGCTTTACCGAGTCTGGCGACTTCGGCGGGTAACGGCCAAAGTGTCTCCTCGGCCTGCATGTCGCAGGCTTGTAACCCGATGGAGTCGCCATGTTTGCCTTGTCTCATACTCCCTCTCGCTTGCGCCTGCGCGTGCTCTTGTCCGCCCTGGTGCTGGCTGGCAGCCTGACGATGGCCGGTTGCGCCAGCGTGGGCAGTCCGTCACAGACCAGCCTCCGGGACGCTGAGCAGCTGACCGCTCAACCCGACGGCACCCGCGCCTGGCGGGCTGCCGAAGCGCGCGTGTCGGCTTTCTATCTGCCAGGGGATGCTCTGGAGATCCGTTTTCCGACCAAGCTCGACGACGAACAGCAGGACGCGCTGCGCAAGGCCTTTGCCCAGGCGCTGGTGAAGGAGCTAACGGACGCGGGGCTGCGTCAGGCTGACGCGGCAGGACCTGGAGTGGTGCAGGTGCGCGGCGTAATCACCGACGCGGAACTGGCGAGCCCGGGGCTCAACGTGGTCACGACCCTGCTGGTGCTGTTACCGTTGTCGCGCGGCGGCGTGTCGCTGGACGTGGAAGCATTGGGCGGCACGTCCCGGGTCGCGGCGCTATCCTTCAAGGGTAAGGCCGGCGTGAACAACGTGGGCTCCGCCTTCAGGGGTATCGGTCACGCCAAGTTGCAGACCGAGGTGGCGGCACGCAAGTTCGCCGATCTGCTGCTGCAGCGGGCGCCCAAGTCTGCAAGCTAATCGGGATGCAGCCATGTCTCCCTTGCCTTCCAAAGAGTGGGGGCGTGGCACTCGCGGTCCATGGGACTTGTTGGCATTTCGCGTTGCTTCAACGATCAACGCCAAGTTGAAAAAGGCAATGAACATGGCGTCGCGCTTACTGAACCGGGAGAACATTCTGCGAACGCCCTTGATTCGCCGGAACAGCCGCTCGATCTCGTTACGACGCCTGTTCATCGCCCGTTCGCTTCCCTGCCCCAAACATGCGTTTTGGCGTTAGCGCGACCGCGTGCGGCAAGCGCCGCGACAATGCCCTACGCTATCGCCCCCCCGTCGGGAAGCAAACGGGCCGATGCTATTATCTTTTTCGTGCGTAATACATTTCGATCCCCTGCGCCACGCAGCGCTGCCGCCCGTGCCGTCCTGCTGAGCGCGGTCATGCTGGCCGGATGCGCGGCGCCTGCCAAGCGCGTGGCCAGTGACCCCCTCGAACCGCTCAACCGGGCCGTCTACCGCTTCAACGACGTGGCCGACCGCTACGCGGTCAAGCCAGTGGCGAAGGTCTACGACACGGTGATTCCCCGCGTCGTGCAACGGGGCGTACGCAACTTCTTTTCCAACCTCGATGATGTGGTGGTGGTGGTCAACGACCTGCTGCAGGGGCGGCCGAACAACTTCGGCCACGACAGCGTGCGCCTGGTGGCGAACACGGTGTTCGGCGTGCTGGGCATCGTGGACGTGGCGAGCATGCGGGGCATCGAGAAGCGCTCCGAGGACTTCGGACAGACACTCGCGGTGTGGGGCGTTCCTCCAGGACCGTATCTGGTGCTGCCTTTCCTCGGCCCCAGCACCCTGCGCGACGGTCCGGCCAAGTTCGCCGATTCCTTCATCGATCCCGTCTGGCGGATCGCCAACGTGCCAGAGCGCAACGTCACCGTGGGGCTGCGGCTGGTGGATGTGCGCGCCAGCCTGCTGCCGGCAGAGCGGCTCCTGGAGCAAGCCTCCGTTGACCGCTACAGCTTTCTGCGCGATGCCTATTTGCAGCGGCGCCTGAATCTCATCTACGACGGCAATCCGCCGCGGGCCAAGGACGACCTGGAAGACCCCGATGCCCTCGATGAGGAGGACTTGAGCTCGGCGCCAGACCGCGACCTCCCCGGCATCCTGCCGCCCTCGACGCTACCGCTAGCGGTGCCGGACGTGGCACCGCTGCGCTAGGGCGCAACGCGTCAGTTCAGCCGCGCCACGGCCTTGCGCATTTCCACCACGCGGAAGCGGACGGCCTCGGCGTCTGGTGCCGCAGGACTGGCCGTGAGGTAGTGCTCGAAGTCGGTGAGCGCGGCGCGAAAGCAGTCCAGTTCCTGGAACACGATTCCGCGGTCGCGCAGTTCGTCGGTTTCGGATGGAACCAACGCCATGATCCACTCGATGGCGGCCAACGCCTGCGTGAACTCCCGCTCGCGCAGATAGTTGCCTTTGAGGTTGCGCAACACGCGCACCACCACATCACGCGGCGTGGCTGCCACCAGCAACTCCGACACGATGGCGCGCGATACTTCGCCGCCGCGGAACTCGCGCAGCCGTTTCTGCAAGTCTTCCAGCGACAAGGTTATGCCGCAGTAGTAAGGGTCAATCACCGCCACTCCGCCATCCACGGGGCATTTCACCAGGAAATGGCCGGGAAAGGACACACCCTTCAGGTCCAGCCCAAGACGACGCCCCAGCGCGATGTACAGGATCGACAGGCTGATGGGAATGCCGCGGCGCCGCTCCATGACCTCGTTGAGGAAATTGTTACGCGGGTCGTAATAGTTGTCGGTGTCAGCGCGAAAACCCAGTTCCTGGAACAGCAGGAAGTTCATGGCGCCGATCACCTCGGGCACACCTGCGCCAATACGCAATCCCACGCGGATGCGACCTGCCCACTCCTCGATCTGGCCCAGGCAAAACGCGGGATCGAGCGCAGGGTATTGACCCTGAGCAATCTGCAGCGCCGCCTCGGCGAGGCACACCGACTCGGAGGGCGCATCGAGTATCTCGCGCAACCGCGCGGGGATCTTCGGTGCCACCGAACAGCCTTCAGGAGCCCTGACTGGCCGTTTCCGGGGCCGATCCGGCAACGGCGACGGCCGGCGCCACAGCAGGCGGGGGTGCCGCGGGCGGCAGGAACAGCGCCGCCACCTGGCGACGCGCGCCGGGCCGGGCTCCAGCGGGTGGAACCGCAGCGCGCGGCGCCACTGGTGCCTCTGCGCCCGATTCGTAGGGCCGGGAGAACAGAGGATCCGCCGGCGCCCGCGGGACGCAAGGGCCGCCCGGCCCGCGGGGTGCGGGAGAGCGCTGGCTGCGTTCGCGTTCGCGGTCATGCCCGCCGTCGTGTTCGACGCCGCGAGCCCCGCGCTCGTGGTGTACGGCACGCTCGGGATCGAACCCAGGCAGGGTTTGCACCGAGATGGTTGCCTTGAGCAGCTTTTCGATGCGCTCGAGGTACTCTCTTTCGGCGTCGCACACCAGGGATATGGCCTCGCCCGAGGCACCAGCGCGGCCAGTGCGGCCGATGCGATGGACGTAATCCTCGGGGGTGTGGGGAAGCTCGTAATTGATCACACAGGGGAGCTGTTCGATATCCAGACCGCGGGCGGCAATGTCGGTGGCCACCAGCACGCGCACCTTGCCGTCCTTGAAGGCCTGCAAGGCCTCCATGCGCTCCTGCTGCGTTCGGTTGGAGTGGATGGCCGTGGCATCCAGCCCATCTCGCACCAGCTGGTGCGCCAGCCGGTTGGCGCCGAAGCGCGTGCGTACGAACACCAACACCTGGCGCAGGTCTCGCTCGGTGACGAGCCGGGCGAGCAGATCGCGCTTGCGCGGCTCGGGAACGCGGTACACCGCGTGCGTGACGGTCTCGGTGACGGCATTGCGGCGAGCCACCTCCACCAGCACCGGCTGGTTGAGCAACCCGTCGGCGAGCCTTCGAATCTCGTCGGAGAACGTGGCCGAGAACAACAGGTTCTGCCGCTTGGGCGGCAGCAGTGACAGGATGCGGCGGATGTCGGGCATGAAACCCATGTCCAGCATCCGGTCGGCCTCGTCGAGCACCAGGAACTCAACCCGGTTGAGCATCACCGTTTTCTGTTGCACGTGGTCGAGCAGGCGCCCAGGCGTGGCCACGAGGATTTCCACGCCGGCGCGCAGATCCTTGATCTGCGGGTCGATGTCCACGCCGCCGAAGACCACGGTGGCACGCAAGGGCATGAACCTGGAGTAGCCCTTGACGCTGTCGAACACCTGGGCGGCAAGCTCGCGGGTGGGCGTGAGAATGAGCGCACGCACCGGATGGCGAGCTGGCGACATGCTGGTGTTGCCATGGTGACGCAGCCGCTGCAGCAGCGGCAGCGTGAAGCCGGCGGTCTTGCCGGTGCCCGTCTGGGCAGCACCCATCACGTCCTTGCCGAGGAGGATGGGCGGGATGGCTTTCTGCTGAATGGGGGTGGGCTCGGTGTAGCCCTGCTCGGCGACGGCACGAAGGATCTCTTCGCACAGGCCGAGATCGGAAAACGGCATGGGTGTAAGTGTCTCCTGATGGCGAATCCCGTTATCCGCCACGAGGCCTGGCGCGGGATGGGATGGCCGGGTGAGCGCAGGCATCCGGTGGCCTGCAAAGAATCTTCAACCGGAAAGGCAGTTTACAGGAAGACCGTTGATGCAGCGTGCCTTTCTTCCGGACGCCCCCCCCACGGGCGGGCTCAGGGCTGAGGCGCCACGCAGTCCCGGTACACATGCCAGGTGGCGTGGCCGATCAACGGCACCACCAGCACCAGGCCGAGCTTGTAAGTAAGAAAACCCAGCACAGTGAGCGCCACGATAGCCACGGCCCACAACACCATCGCCCGCAGGTTGCAGCGAAGGGCTGCGAAGCTCGCGATCATGGCGGTGAGGGTGTCCATGCTCGGCCGATCGAGCAGCATGGGGATGGACACCACGCTGGTGGCAAACACCAGCAGCGCGAAACCCAGCCCGACGGCGGCGTAGGCCGCCATGAACATCCAGCCCTCGGCCGACCCGGCGAGCTGGGCCAGGACCCCCTCCTCGGAGGGCAGGTCGCTGGCAAAGAAAAGCGCCACCACCACCACCGACACGCGAATCCACACCGCCAGCAACAATGCCAGGATGAGCGCGTAGAAGCCGATGGCAGGGGCATTGGCCCGCCATGCGGTGAGCGTGGGCAGCAGTCGCAGCGGCTCCTTCAGGTGCCGGCGCCGGCTCAGGTCGTGCAGGCCAACAGCCAGAAAGGGCCCCACGAGCAGAAACCCGGTGACCAGCGCGAGTTCCACCGCTCGGGCCTCGAAGAACCGCTCCAGCAGGAAGCCCATCAGGGCGAACACCACACCATAGAAAAGGCTGGCGGGCAGCAACTCGCGGAAGTCTTCAGCCCCCCGACGCAGCCACGTGCAGGGGGCGCCCGGGGCGGCCTGTCGCGCTTGCGGGAACACGTTGCCCTGTTCCTCACGATGCACACGTTGAGCCCCGGCACCCCGCTCGGGCTCGCGCATCATGGCGGCATGAGTTCCCACGAGCCGCCGGGACGGCGGCAGTAGTTCCACTGGCCCCCGCCGTGATGCCCCTTGCTGGAGAGCGCCAGTTTCAGGTGACGGCAGCTCCGGCCATCATGCTCGTAGTCAGCGCCGGGTTCCACCGTGCCCTTGGCACCGGTCTTGGCGTTTTCCCAGGACACCATCTCGCCCTCGGGCGCGGCGAGACCACGGTCGATGGCCTCCATGAGCAAACCCATATCAGCATCGGTGAGCGCCGCCAACGCGCTGTCCTGCAGAAACAGCGTATTGACCGCGCCCGCTGGGGAGGCCCCGAGCGCCAGCAGAAGAGCGAGGATCGCGGGCAACGTGCCAGGGGTCTGATTAAGGACTTGTGATCGCATATGGTTTCACCTCCCTTGCTGCCATTGTGCCCTGCCGTACCGCCAGCCGCTACAGAGCCGACTGCCGCGCATCGAGGGCCTCCCAGCGCGTATAGGCTTCGGCCAGGGCGGATTCCAGCTCCCGGAAGCGCGTCTGCGCACTGGCCAGCCGCGCCGGATCATCCCGGTACAGCGCTGCGTCGCCCAGCAGCGCCGTGAGGCCTGCTTGCTCGGCTTCAAGGGCATCGATGCGGCCAGGCAAGGCCTCCAGCTCGCGAGCTTCCCGGAACGTCAGCTTGGCGCGGGGCTCCCGCGGACGCGGGGCAACCGCAGCCGGCTTCGGGGCGGCCGGGGCCGCGGCGGGCGGCGCCGGCCGCTGGCGCACCCAGTCGTCGTAGCCACCCACATATTCCCGCAAACGCCCGTCGCCCTCGAAGGCGATCACCTGGGTCACCACGTTGTCGAGAAAGGCCCGGTCGTGGCTTACCAGGATCACCGTGCCCTCGTACTCGCCAATGAGCGACTCCAGCAGCTCCAGGGTATCCACATCCAGATCGTTGGTGGGCTCATCTAGCACCAGCAGGTTGGCGGGCTGGGCAAAGATGCGCGCCAGCAGCAGCCGGTTGCGCTCGCCGCCCGACAGCGACTTCACCGGCGAGCGTGCGCGCTCTGGGGCAAACAGGAAATCCGAAAGGTAGCTGGCCACGTGCTTGCGCGCGCCGCCGATCTCGATCCACTCCGAGCCGGGGCTGATCACGTCAGACACGGCGGCCTCCGGGTCGAGCTGGGCACGGAATTGGTCGTAGTAGGCCACGGCCAGCTTGGTGCCGCGGCGAATACGCCCCGAGTCGGGTTCCATCTCACCCAGCAGCAGGCGAATGAAGGTGCTCTTGCCAGCGCCGTTGGGCCCCACCAGGCCCGCCCGGTCGCCACGCAGAATGCGGCCGGAGAAATCACGCACCACCGCACGCCCGCCAAAGGATTTGCCCACATGTTCGAACTCCGCCACCAGCTTGCCGGAGCGCTCGCCCTCGGACAGCGCCAGAGCCACCTGCCCCGGTTGTTCACGGCGCCGGCCGCGCTCCAAGCGCAATTGTTCGAGCCGCCGCACCCGCCCCTCGTTGCGGGTACGTCGCGCCTCGATGCCCTTGCGGATCCACACTTCCTCCTGGGCCAGCAACTTGTCGAACTTGGCGTTCACCACCGCCTCGGCAGCCAGCATGTCGCCCTTGCGCGCGCGGTAGGCGCTGTAGTTGCCCTCGAAAGACTGCAAACGCCCGCGGTCCAGCTCGAGGATGCGGCGCGTCACCCGATCGAGAAAGCGCCGGTCATGGGTAACCACCAGTAGCGCGCCAGGGAAACCCTCCAGGGTTTCCTCCAGCCACTCGATGGAGTCCAGGTCCAGGTGATTGGTGGGCTCGTCCAGCAACAGCAAGCCGGGCTCGGACACCAGCGCCCGAGCCAGGGCCACCCGCTTGCGCTGTCCGCCCGACAATACGGCCACTAGCGCCTCTGCATCGAGACCCAGGCGCGACAGCGTGGCCTCCACGCGAGACTTGGCGCGCCAGCCATCACCATCTTCCAGCACCGCCTGCAGCGCGGAAAGCCGCGCCAGCGCTGCATCCGTGTCGGTGGCCGGGTCGGCCAGCGACGTGGCCACGTGGTGATAGTCCAGGATGGCGGTGCGCACTGCCCCCAGTCCCTCGGCCACGGCCTCGAACACCGTGCCTCCCTCCTCCAGCGCCGGCTCCTGGGCCACCCGCGCCATGCGCAACCCTGGCGCGCGCCACACCTTGCCATCGTCCGGTGACACACCGCCCGCCACCACCTGCATCAGGGTGGATTTGCCCGCGCCATTGCGGCCGATGAGCCCGATGCGCTCCCCCGGCTCGATCACCAGACTGGCATGGTCCAGCAGCACCACATGGCCAAAGGCGTGGCTGACGTTGTCGAGCGTGAGCAGGGGCATGGAGGGAAATCAGCACGACCCCGCGCCGGGCGGGGCTTGGGCGGTCAGCGCCCGGCGAGGCGCTTGAGGTCTTCCAGGACTCTGGACGGATCGGCGGGCGGGTCAACGCCCAGGTAAGCGCGTGCCACCTTTCCCTGCGGGTCGATGAGGAAGGTATTGCGGCGCGAGAACCGCACCACGCGGAAGTCCACCAGCGACCCATAGCGCCGCGCCATCTCTCCCTCGATGTCCGCCAGCAGAGGAAAGTCGAGATTCAGCTTGCGGGCGAAAGCGCCCTGGAGCGCCGCATCGTCGGTGCTCACGCCCACCACCCTGGCCCCCAAGGCATCCAGCGCATCCCTGATATCGCGATAACCGGCCGCCTGGGCCGCCGCCGGCGGCGTGTCGGCCTTGCGATAGAAAAAAATCACCAGCCAGTGGCCTTGGAACTCCCGCAGGTTACGGGCATTGCCGTCATGGTCGGGCAACAGGAATTCAGGCGCCAGGGTGCCGGCGGCTGGCGGCGCAATGGACTGGGCCGCAGCTGCTCCGGCCATCCCAGCCAGCACGGCAAGGCACAAGGCGAAACGCCCCAGTGCAGCGAACATCGAACACCACCCCCAAGAAGAGCGCACTTGCGCGGCGCCACAGCGGAACCATCGCCCAGCGCTTCAGGTGCATATGCTACCGAATAAGAGGGCCGCCGAAACGCAAACCGCCCCGAACCCATGGGCCGGGCCGCCACCGCCGGGCCTTCCCGCGCGCGCCATAGAACCACTGGGCGCCTTTACAATGCATCTGTCACGCCCCGGTAGCTCAGTGGATAGAGCAACCCCCTCCTAAGGGGTAGGTCGCACGTTCGATTCGTGTTCGGGGCGCCAGCGCTACCACGGCGTTGCCACTGCGCGACACACGCGCACTCCCAGCGCCATCACGCGGCAGCGGGGTGCTTCGCCCCCAAGCCGCAAGCCTACGAATGGCCGTGCTCGATGTTTTCCAAGCCGCCCATGTAGGGGCGCAGCGCCACGGGCACCGCCACACTGCCGTCAGCCTGCTGGTAGTTCTCGAGGATGGCCACCAGCGTGCGTCCCACAGCCAGGCCAGAGCCGTTCAGGGTGTGCACCAGTTCGGGCTTGCCCTTTTCGCCGCGCACCCGCGCCTGCATGCGGCGGGCCTGGAAGGCCTCGAAGTTGGAGCACGAGGAAATCTCGCGATAGGCCTGTTGGCCAGGCAACCACACCTCGAGGTCGTAGGTCTTTGCGCTGGAGAAACCCATGTCGCCCGTGCATAGGAGCATGGTTCGGTAGGGCAGGTCGAGACGCTGGAGGATGACTTCGGCGTGGGCGGTCAGCGCTTCCAGCGCCTCATGGGACTGCTCGGGCTTGACGATCTGCACCAGTTCCACCTTGTCGAATTGGTGCTGGCGGATCATGCCGCGGGTATCCTTACCGTAGGAGCCGGCCTCGCTGCGGAAGCAGGGCGAGTGGCAGGCAAACTTCAAGGGCAGCGCCTCGGCCTCCAGGATCTGGTCGCGCACCATGTTGGTGACCGGTACTTCCGCCGTGGGGATGAGATAGAACTTTTCGTCACCCCGAGGTACGGCGAACAGGTCTTCCTCGAACTTGGGCAGTTGGCCCGTGCCTCGCATGCTGGCGGCGTTGACCATGTAGGGCGCGTACACCTCGGTGTAGCCGTGCTCGCGGGTGTGCACGTCCAGCATGAACTGAGCGATGGCGCGATGCAGCCGGGCCAGGGGGCCGGTCATGACGGCGAAACGCGCGCCGGCAATGCGGGCCGCGGCGCCAAAGTCCAGCAGGCCCAGGCCCTCGCCCACGTCCACGTGGTCCTTCACCGGGAAATCGAAGTTGCGCGGCACGCCTGCCCGACGCACCTCCACGTTGCCCTCTGCGCCGCGGCCCGAGGGCACGCTGGGATGGGGCAGGTTGGGCACTGTCAGCAGCAGCGCTTCGAGCTGCTCCTGCACTGCCGCCAGGGCCTTCTCGCCAGCGGCCAGTTCTTCGCCAAGGCCAGCCACCCGCGCCATCAGGGGAGCGGTGTCCTCCCCCTTGGCCTTGGCCTGGCCGATGCTTTTGGACACGGCGTTACGTGTGGCCTGAAGCTCCTGGGTGCGCGTCTGGATGCGCTTGCGCTCTGCCTCCACCGCGGCGAAGCGGGCAGTGTCGAGGGGAAAACCGCGGTCGGCCAAGCGTTGCGCCACGGCATCGGGGTCGGTGCGCAGCAGGTTGATGTCAAGCATAGTGGGGGCGCTCGGGTGGTCAAGGAGTGGGGTCAGTCATGTTCGCCTTCTACGCCGCGCCGGCCCGCCTCGGGGTGGGCACGCCGCCAGTGGCGGTCGAGCTCGCGCAGGTGTTCGAGCTTTTCGGCAATTTTCTGCTCCAGGCCGCGGGGCACGGGCCGGTAGAAGCGTTGCGGCGCCACGCCCTCGGGGAAGTACCGTTCACCGGCGGCATAGGCTTCCGGTTCGTCGTGGGCGTAGCGGTAGGCCTTGCCGAAGCCCAGCGCCTTCATCAACTTGGTGGGCGCGTTGCGCAGATGCACCGGCACGGGCGCGGAACCGGCAGCGCGCACGAACTCTTGCGCCGAATTATAGGCAGCGTAGGCGGCATTGCTCTTGGGCGCGCAGGCCAGATAGAGCACCGCCGAGGCGATGGCCAGTTCGCCCTCGGGGCTGCCGAGGCGCTCGAAGGTTTCGCAGGCATCCAGCGCAAGTTGCAGGCCGCGCGGGTCGGCCAGGCCGACGTCTTCCACGGCCATGCGGATGACGCGCCGCGCAAGGTACATGGGGTCGGCGCCGCCGTCGAGCATGCGGCAGCACCAATACAGCGCGGCGTCTGGATCGGAACCGCGCACCGACTTGTGCAGCGCCGAGATCTGGTCGTAGAAGGCGTCGCCGCCCTTGTCGAAGCGGCGCAGGTCCCGCGCCAGGGTGGCCTCGAGAAACGCCTCGTCCACCGAGTCGCGGTGCGCGGCGGTGGCAGCGGCTCCCAGCACTTCGAGCATGTTGAGAAGGCGGCGGGCGTCGCCGTCAGCGGCGCCCACCACCATGGCGCGGGCGTTGTCGGAGAAGCTCAGACCAGCAAGCGCCGCGGCGCGCGCACGCTCGAACAGCGTGACCAGCTCCGCACTCGAGAGGGCATTGAGCACATACACGGCGGCACGCGACAGCAATGCCGAATTCACCTCGAAGGACGGGTTTTCAGTGGTGGCGCCGATGAAGGTCACCACGCCCTGCTCCACATAGGGAAGGAAGGCATCCTGCTGCGCCTTGTTGAAGCGATGCACCTCGTCCACGAAGAGGATGGTGCGCCGACCGCTGCGCGCCAGCGTGGCCTGCGCCTGTTCCACCGCAGCGCGAATGTCCTTCACGCCCGAGAATACCGCCGAGAGGGCGATGAATTCCGCATCGAAACTGCGCGCCAGCAACCGTGCTAGCGTGGTCTTGCCGGTGCCCGGCGGCCCCCACAGGATCATGGAGTGTGGTTGGCCCGATTCCACAGCCAGCCGCAGCGGCTTGCCGGGCCCCACCAGGTGCGATTGCCCCACCACGTCTTCGATGCGCCTCGGGCGCAGTTGCTCCGCCAGGGGCGCGGCGGCCGCGGGCGGAGCGAAGAGATCACTCACCGCCGCGGATCTTTCAGGGATCGCCCACCACGTCCGCGCCGGGCGGCGGGGTGAAGCGGAACAGTTCTGCGGGCAGCTTCGGGTTGCGCTCCAGCCGCGTAAAGCGGATGGTGGTGGTCTGGCCGAGGCGGTCGAGCAGTTCCATGACCTCGGGATTGGCTTTCCTGAAACCGATACGCATGCGCTCGAAACTGCTGTCGGGGTCCGCCGGCACGGCCTCGACCCACTCCAGGCCGTCGCGGCGCGGCAGGGTCGAGAAGCGGTAGGCGCGATCCAGTTCACCGCTACCCGCCAGCAGCGCTGCCGGGCTGGAGCCCAGCGCATCGCCCATGTTCTTGACGGTCACCTGATCGAGCTCGCGGTCGTAGAGCCAAACCTTGCGTCCGTCGCCCACCACCAGTTGCTCGTAGGGACGCACCGTGGTCCAGCGGAAGCGGCCCGGCCGCTGGAACTGGAAGCTGCCGGCGGCCTGCTGCGCGGCGCGGCCGTTGCCGTCCACGGTGGCCTGGGTGAACTCAGCCTTCATGCCCTTGACCTCGGCGATGAACGCACGCAGCAGCTCCACGCCCCCCGCCCCAGCGGGCAGCGCAAACATGGTCAACAACACCAGGACCAGAGCTCTCATTCGTTCCTCGCCGGTACAAGCACTTCGCGGTTGCCGTTGGTGGCCATGCTGGACACGAGCCCGGCGCGCTCCATTTGCTCGATCAACCGCGCGGCGCGGTTGTAGCCGATGCGCAGGTGTCGTTGCACCAGCGAAATGGAGGCCCGGCGCGACTTCATGACGATGGCCACCGCTTCGTCGTACAACGGATCGGATTCGCCGCCACCGCCGCTCTCCTCGCCCGCCTCACCGCCGTCCTCGTCGGACTCGCCCCCCTCCAGGATGGCATCGATGTACTGGGGTTGGGCGCGCGACTTTAGGTACTCCACCACCTTGTGCACCTCGTCATCGGCCACATAGGCGCCGTGCACGCGCTGCGGCAACCCGGTGCCCGGCGGCAGGTACAGCATGTCGCCCTGTCCCAGCAGCGCTTCGGCACCCTGCTGGTCGAGGATGGTGCGCGAGTCGATCTTGGAGGACACCTGGAAAGCCACGCGGGTGGGGATGTTGGCCTTGATCAGGCCGGTAATCACGTCCACCGAGGGACGCTGGGTGGCCAGCACAAGATGGATGCCGGCGGCGCGCGCCTTTTGCGCCAGCCGAGCGATGAGTTCCTCCACCTTCTTGCCCACCACCATCATCAGGTCGGCCAGTTCGTCGATGACCACCACGATGAGGGGCATTTCATCGAGGGGCTCGGGGGACTCGGGCGTGAGGGTGAAGGGGTTGGCGAGCGGCGCACCGGCCTTGGCGGCATCGCGCACCTTCTGGTTGAAGCCCGACAGGTTGCGCACCCCCTGGCTGGACATGAGCTTGTAGCGCCGCTCCATCTCGGCCACGCACCAGTTGAGCGCGTGAGCCGCCTGCTTCATGTCGGTAACCACCGGCGCGAGCAGGTGCGCGATGCCCTCGTACACCGACAGCTCGAGCATCTTGGGGTCCACCAGGATCAGGCGCACGTCCTTGGACGTGGCCTTGTAGAGAAGCGAAAGGATCATGGCGTTGATGGCCACCGATTTGCCCGAACCGGTGGTGCCCGCCACCAGCACGTGCGGCATGCGCGCCAGGTCGGCGCACACCGGCTTGCCGGCGATGTCCTTGCCCATGGCGATGGTGAGCGGCGAGGCCATGTCGCCGTACACCTGCGAGGACAAAATCTCCGACAGCCGCACCACCTGCCTCCTGGGGTTGGGAATCTCGAGCCCCATGCAGGATTTGCCGGGGATGGTCTCCACCACCCGGATGCTCACCACCGACAGTGCGCGCGCCAGGTCCTTCACCAGATTCACGATCTGGCTGCCCTTCACGCCCGTGGCGGGCTCGATTTCATAGCGCGTGATCACCGGCCCGGGGTAGGCAGCGAGCACCTTCACTTCGATGCCGAAGTCCAGCAGCTTCTTCTCGATGAGGCGCGAGGAGAACTCCAGGGTCTCGGGAGCGATGGTCTCCTGCCCCTCCTGCGCCTCGTCGAGCAATTCCAGCGGCGGCAGCGGAGAGTCGGGCAGATCCTCGAACAGCGGCCGCTGCTTCTCCTTGGCAGCGCGTTTGCTCTTGGGGATCTCCATCACGGGCGGCTCGATTCGGATGGGTTCGCGCAAGTCCGGGGCGAAGCGTTCGCGGGTCTGCTCGAGCTTCTCCTCGCGCGCCTCCTGGGCCTGTGCACCCAGGCGACGATCACGCCGCTCCTCCAGGCGCCGACCAAGCCGGGCGCAGGCCCAATCAAGCCCGGCGCCGATGGCCTCGGCCACGCGCAACCAGGACAGGCCTGTGAGCAGCGAAAACCCGATGGCGCCCATCACCAGCAGCGCAAGGGTGCCACCGGTGAAGCCCAGTACCGCGAACAGGGCATCGGAGAACACTTCCCCCAGAATGCCGCCAGGCAGGTACGGCAATTCGACCGCGCCGCGCAGAGAGTGCAGCCGTTGGGATTCGAGCCCGCTGGAGGCTATCAACAGCAGCACCAGCCCGGCCACGGCGACGAGGGCGGGCCTGCGGTCATTGCCCGCGGGCGCCTCGATGTGCCGGTAGAACCCGTACACGGCTGCCGCACATCCAACCACCAGCCACCAGGCCGAGAGGCCCAGCAGATAAAGCAGCAGGTCTGCGAGCCAAGCACCGAGGACGCCGCCGGCATTGGCGATGGACGAATCGCTGGCCGCGTGCGACCAGCCGGGGTCGGCCGAGCGGTAGGTGAAGAGAACGAGAGCCAGGAAGGCCGCAGCGGCAGCAAGGGCAAGCCAGCGCGCTTCCCGGATCAGGCCCGCCAGGCGCGGGGGCAGCGGCGCAGCGGCGTGCGCTTCAGCGCGGGCGCGCGTGGACATGCATCGGAGACGTTGCTTGAATCATGCTGGATTATAGTCGCCGGGGTTGCGCCTTCGCCACGCGCCGCGGCCCTCTCTCGCGGCGCCGGTGCGCGCCCAAGAGCATTCCCCGTTCACCACAGCCCAACCCCGTTTGCCTTCACCATCATGAGCACAACCACTCTGCATGCGCGCCTTTTGATCCTCGGCTCGGGACCGGCAGGCTACACCGCTGCCGTTTACGCCGCACGCGCCAACCTGAAGCCGGTGCTCATCACCGGCCTGGCCGCCGGCGGCCAGCTCATGACCACTACCGAAGTGGACAACTGGCCCGCCGACGTGAACGGCGTGCAGGGGCCGGATCTCATGGAGCGCTTCCGGCTGCATGCCGAGCGCTTCGACACCCAGGTGGTGTACGACCACATTCACACCGCCAAGCTGGGCGAGCGCCCGCTGCGGCTGGAGGGCGATGGCGGGGTGTACACCTGCGATGCATTGATCATCGCCACCGGCGCCTCGGCGAAGTATCTGGGCCTGCCTTCCGAGCAGCAGTACCTTGGCAAGGGGGTGTCCGCCTGCGCCACCTGCGACGGATTTTTCTTTCGCAACCAGGATGTTGCGGTGATCGGCGGCGGCAATACCGCCGTGGAAGAAACCCTCTACCTTGCAAACATCGCGCGCAGCGTCACGGTGGTGCATCGGCGCGATCGATTTCGCTGCGAGGCCATCCTGCGCGACAAACTGTTCGCCCGCCGCGATGAGGGAAAGGTGCGCGTTGAGTGGAACCATACCCTGGAGGAGGTGCTGGGCGACGGCAAGGGCGTAACCGGCATCCGCGTGAAGAGCAGTACGGACGGCAGCGCCAAGGACCTTGCGCTATCCGGTGTGTTCGTGGCCATCGGCCACACACCCAACACGCAGTTGTTCGAGGGGCAACTGGAGATGCGTGGCGGCTACATCGTGACCCGCGGCGGCCTCGAGGGTAACGCCACGGCCACCAGCCTGGCCGGCGTGTTCGCCGCCGGTGATGTGCAGGACCACGTCTACCGCCAGGCGGTCACCAGTGCCGGCACCGGGTGCATGGCAGCACTGGACGCGGAACGTTACCTGGAGAGCATGGCCTGAAGGGTCGAACGATCAGGTGCAACCCATCAGGCTGCACATGTGCCGCGCAGCAATCCGCTCCTCCAGTCGTTTCGCCTGCGCCAATGACGCGTTGGCGCGCTCCAGCACCTTGGGGCAAAGCGCCTCGCCCACACCCTTGAACGCCTCGCGGCCAGCGGCAAGGCGGGCGGCAATGGACTCGCGGCTCAGGCCAATCCAGCCCTCTGCTGCCGTCAGGGCCTTGTTCCACGCGCGACCGTGTTCCGCGGCGACGGAGCCCTGCCAGTCGCAAGCCGACAATTCTTCGTGCAGTAGCGCGGCGCTGAAGGCGAGCTGATAGATGTGATTACAGGTCACCCGCTCGCGAGGGTCGTCGCACCCTCCCAGACACAGACACACGGCCAGCACAGCGCGCAGTACGCGCTGCCGTCCATGACCAAGGCGAGCCGATGTGGAGCACATGGCTCCATTAATCGACGTGCCTCGCGAGAACTTGAGCCAGGGGCACCGGACGCCTCAGCGCATCAGCGGTATGCGCTCGATGCCAAGGGGGATGTCATCGGCACGCGCCATTTCAGCGCCACGAAACACCGGCGCTCCGGCCAGCCAGTCGAGCAGCATGTGGGTGGCATCCTCGCCCCAGAACAGCTCGCCATCGGCCGTGAGGAAGGTGGGCACGCCGAACACCCCTCCAGCAGTGGCACGGGCGCCGTTGGCCAGCAAAGACGCCTTGACGGCGGGATCGGAGACTGCCGCCTGGGCATCGGTGATGCCCAGGGACCTCCCCAGGGCCTGGAATGCCTCCACGTCATCGCTGCTGCAACCGTCGGACCACACGAATCGGCACACTGCCCGCGCCACCTCTGGTGACGGGCCAGCCGCCACCGCCAGGCGCAGCAGCCGTAGCGGGTTGAAGGGATGGGCGGGCGGTGCCTTGAAGGGCAAGCCGCGACGCGATGCAGCCCAACAGGCATAGCGGTAGGTGAAGCGCCGCTTGGGGGCGATCTCCGCGGGCCCCTTCTGCCCCCAGCGCTCCAGCAACCCTGCGAACAACACCGGCCAGCAATACACCTCGGCCACGGCACTCACCTCTCCCAGCCTCTCGGATTGCAGCCAGGCGAAGGGGGAGATGGGATCGAAGTACCAATCCACCACGGGGCGGGGCATGGCCAGCCCCCTAGCGGATAGCCACGGGCGCCACCGTGGACCCCGTGCCGCCCTTGATCTTGAGCGGCTGCACCACGAAGGCGAATTCGTAAACCTGCTTGGCGGCCAGTTCGTCGAGCTTCATGTTCTCCAGCAGGAAAATGCCGTTCACCACCAGCGCGATCTGGTGGACCGGCAGGCTGATGGACTTGTCGGGATTGGGAGCCACCTCCACCGGGAAGTTGTCGGCCCCCAGCAACATCACATCCTGCCGCGCCAGCCACTCGGCGGCTGCAGCGCCGATGCCGGGGCAACCAGCGTTGTACTTCACGTTGTCAACGCCCCACAGCCGCCCCCAGCCGGTGTGGATGAGAACCGCGTCGCCAGGCTCGATGGCCACGCCCTGGCGCGACAGCGCAGCCTGCAGGTCCGCCGGCGCTATTTCGTAGTTCTGGGGCAGCGTGTCCACGCCCTTGAGCGCCGCCACGTCCACCAGCACACCGCGGGTGAACAGCATGCCGATCTTTTCCACGCCGAGCCGCGAAAATCCGTTGCGTGTGCCGATTTCGTCGCTGTCGACGCAGTTGTACAGGTCGTTGCCGATGGTCTGGTGGGAAAACATGTCCAGTTGCGTACCCACCTGGCCGATCTCGGCAATCACGATCTCCTCGTTGCTGCGCCGCCGGTTGGCGCCGAGGGACGGACCGGTTCGCTTGGTATGCACCTCGAAGCGCCGGGTGCCGAACAACGGCATGGCGCTTTCCAGGACCCGTCCCAGTTCGATCACCTCGCCGCTTCGTATCAGGCTCGCGGCCCTGAGCACCCGGGCGGGCCCCTGGTGATTTGCAGCCCCGCGCTCGTCACTGCCCCCCCATCTGGAGGGACAGCGCGCCGAGGCCGGCGGTGGCGTCCACGACTCGGCGCAGGCCGCGCCTGCCCCAACGCACAGCGCGAGCGCCGCAAACGCGCACAAGGTCTGTTCGAACATTTCACTCCCCTCTTTCCATACGTTTGACGACGATGGACGGCCTTTGCATCAGCAGGTTGATCAGAAAACTGGTGAACGATATAAACAGAGACGCCACCAGCGCTTGCCAGAAGCCGCCCAGGGTGAAACCGGGCACCATCCAGGCCACCAGCAGCAGGATGCCGGCGTTTAGCACCAGCGCGAACACCCCCAGCGTGAGAACCGTGATGGGAAGCGTGAGCACGAAAAGAATCGGCTTCAGGAACACGTTCATCAGTCCGAAGCACAGCCCGGCCAACAACAGGGATTCGGGCCCCTGGATGACCACGCCTGGCATCAGGCGCGAGGCCATCCAGAGCACGAGGGTGTTTACGCCCCAGAAAACGACGAAGGCTTGGATGCGTTGCATAGGCGCATGTTAGCGCGCCCGCGCCGCACCCTCGCCTGTACCATGCACCTCGCCATGGTCCAGGATCCCGTCACGCTTCCTCGCAGCACATGGGCTTTGCTGGCCATCCTGACCCTGGGCTGGGGCATGAACTGGCCCATGATCAAGATGGCGGTGGCCGACATCCCTATCTGGACCTTCCGGGCCGAATGCCTCGCCGCGGGTGCGGCGGGCATGTTCTCCATCGCCTATGCCACCGGGCTGCCCATGCGCGTACCGCGCAGCCAGTGGCGACGGCTTGCGCTGGTGGCGGTGTTCAACGTGACACTCTGGAATGTGCTGGTGACCTATGGCGTCAGGGCGCTGCCCTCCGGGCGCGCGGCAATCCTTGCGTACACCATGCCCCTGTGGACAGTGCTACTGTCAACGGCCTTGCTGCGCGAGCCGCTGACACGACGGCGCATCCTGGGAGTGGCCCTGGGGATGGCGGGTCTCGCACTGCTGCTCGGGCGGGAGTTGCTGCTGTTGCGCTCGGCGCCGCTGGGGGCGCTGGCCATCCTGGCCGCCGCGTTGTGCTGGGCCACGGGCACCACGCTCATGAAGAAATATCCAACGACCCTGTCCACCACGGTTTTCACGGGGTGGAACTTCGTGATTGGCGGCATCCCCCTCGTCCTTGGCGCACTGCTCTTCGAGCACCGCCAGTGGCACGCCGTGGGCAACGCTGCCATGGTGGGGCTTGTGTACAACATGATTGTTGCATTCATCATCTGTCATTGGGTGTGGTTTCGGATCGTGCACCTGGCACCGGCAGGTGTGTCGGCGCTGGGAACCCTCATGATCCCGGTGGTGGCCGTATTCAGCGGCATGGCGCTGCTCGAGGAAAAACCTGCGTGGAGCGATCTCTCGGCCCTGGCCCTGATCCTGGCAGCCTTGGCCACGGTGCTGATTCCCGCGCGCTCCACACCGCGCTAAAGTTGCGGCGCGTCTGGTCCGTCAATTTGGTTCTGAACTGGTGCGGTTTCTGCTTTACAGAGCAAACAAGGCCAAGGCGGGGTAATCCAGACGGCGACGGGCCCGCCAACCGCGTTCGCGCGCAGGCCCCTTAGCTTCAGGGAGGATCGAAACCGATGTCTTGCAGGCTGGCCACGCTCGGGGGTTCGGTGGGATTCGCCTTCCTGATGGCGGCGGCACCGGCGACGGCCGGCGTTTACAGATGCCTGCAGGCCAACGGCGTTCCCTTGTTCACCAATCTGCCCAAGGACAGTCGCTGTCTGCTTCAGAGCCAGCTCAAGGGAGTTCCCTCCCCGGCGGGTCTGGCGCTGGAAAATCGCATTGCGCGCCGTATCCCCCGCGCCGACCGCAGCCGGTATGACGAACACATCCAGGCGGCCGCCAAAGCGCATGGCGTGGAGGCCTCCTTGATCCATGCGGTGATTTCCGCCGAGTCCGCCTACAACCCGCTGGCCCGGTCCGCGAAAGGCGCGCGCGGGCTCATGCAGCTCATTCCCGAGACCGCATCGCGCTACGGCGTGAGCAACCCCTTCGACCCGGGGCAGAACATCGATGGTGGAACCCGTTACCTGAAGGATCTCCTGGTGATGTTCGGCAATGATCTTCGCCTCGTCCTTGCCGCCTACAATGCCGGAGAAGGGGCCGTCGTTCGCTATGGCAATATCCCGCCCTATCAGGAGACCCTCGCCTACGTTCCCAAGGTGCTTGCCTACTACAAGCGTTACCGCGCAACGACCGCAAGCGCGGTTGCACGGCGCGCTGCTGCTTCCTGAGGGGCGGCACAGGGCACGGCGCAATCGCTCCTCGGTTTGTTGCCCTCGACCATTCCATGACTTCCACCGGATGCCGCAGAAGCACATGGTTTTGGCCGCTTGCGCTGTGGCTGCTTGCTCTTGCAAGCCCACCCGCCGCGGCGCAGACGCCCGAGGCCCTGCTTGCCTTCTACGGCCGGCTGGCGCGGGAGAGCGATCCTGCTTTCGCCGGTTTTTCGCCAGCGCGCGGCGAGGCATTTTTCATGCAACAGCATCAGGGCCCCAACGGCGAGCACGCCTGTTCCAGCTGTCATGGCCCAGACCCGCGGGAAACGGTTTTCGGTCATGGCGGCACCATGCGTGCCGAATGCATCGCGTGCCACCCGGGGGGCATTGGCCGGCCGGGCGACCGCGCGCGCACCCGCCGTGACATCAAGCCCCTCGCTCCCGTGGCAAACCGTGCGCGTTTCACCGATCCGGGCAAATCCGAGCTGTGGTTCGACGTGAATTGTTTCTACGTTCTCGGGCGCGCCTGCAGCGCGGCGGAGAAGGGCGACGTGCTGGCCTGGCTCCTGTCGCTGCGGTGAAACAGGGGCAGGCCGGGGCGGTATCATCGCGCGGCCTTTCACCCCAGGAGAGTCGCATGCCCGCTTCGTTTTTCACCGCTTTCGCCACCCTGGCTCTGCTGGTGCTGGGCGTGCCCGCACTGGCCGCCCCCACCCATGATGAGGTGCTCGCCGCCCTGCGTGATCCCGTCAACAGCACCGGCAACATCGCCGACGCCGTCGAAGAAGCCACCGGCGCGCGCGGGTGGATGAGCGCCGACATGAAGCCCATCATCGACACCAAGATCGCGGGACGCGCCGCCACGGCCTTGATGCGCCCCGTGCTGCGCAACGACTCCCGTGGCTACCAGAACCACCTGCTGGAAATCCTCGACCAGGCCGAGCCCGGCAGCATTCTGGTGTACGTGATGCAGGATGGGCTCGAGATCGCCGCCATGGGCAACCTCATGGCCACCACAGCCAAGGTGCGTGGCATTGAAGGCGTGGTGATCGACGGCGCTGTGCGCGACATCACCGAGATCCGGCAGATCGGCCTTCCGGTGTGGTCGCGCAGGGTGAGTCCCGCGACCTCGGTGGGGCGCATGGTGAGCGTGGACAAACAGATCCCGGTGCAGTGCGCGGGCGTGCTGGTGCGGCCAGGCGATTACATCGTGGCAGACGCCGACGGCGCGGTGGTGGTGCCAGAGCAGGCTGCGCCGCAGGTATTGGAACTGCTGCGCCAGTATGCCGACAAGGAAACGCGAATGATCCCCATCATCCGCGAAACGGGGTCGATGCTGAAGGCGCTCGAACGCTATAACCGGTACTGATTTTTCGCTGCGACGCCGACCGCGCCATGGAGGAGAAGCAGCGCACCAGGCGGAACTTGCTCATCGCGGGGCTGGGCGCGCTGGGCGGCTTCGCGGGCGTGCGAATGGCGCTTGCCGAACTGTCCGCCACTGCAGCGCAGTTGCGAGGCCCTTTTTACCCGCTGTCCCGGACGCTCGATGACGACAACGACCTCACTCGCGTCGAAGGCCGCCCAGGCAAGGCGAGCGGGGTCATCGTGGATGTCACCGGGCAGGTGCTATCCGTTTCCGGAAAGCCTCTGGCAGGCGTTAAGGTGGAGATTTGGCAGGTGAATGCCTGGGGCCGCTACCACCACCCCGAGGACCATCAGGACAAGCCCCTGGACCCCCACTTCCAGGGCTACGGGCGCAGCGTGACGGGCGCCGATGGAACCTATCGCTTCCGCACCATCCGCCCCGTGGCCTATCCCGGGCGAGCGCCGCACATTCATTTTGCACTCTCGGCCGATGGACTCGCACCCTTCTGTACCCAGATGTACATCGCGGGGGCACCCGAGAATGCTGGCGACTTCCTGCTCAATGGTGTTGGCGACCCGGCGGCGAGGGATCGCCTGCTGGTGCCGTTGCTGCCCTCGTCCGCACCTGGCGCGCAGCTCGCGGGCCAATTTCCCATTGTGCTGCCCAAAGCGCCATGAGCGATATTCCTTTGCCCCACAATGCCATGCGCGCGCGGTTGGGTCAGCTTGAGTTGGAGCACCGCGACCTCGACGCAGCCATCGGCCGTCTGTCCGAATCCGCTTTACAGGACGAACTGCAGCTTCGGCGTCTGAAGAAACGCAAACTGCTCCTGAAGGATCAGATCGCCTGGCTGCGGCGGCAGATCGACCCCGACGTGCCCGCCTGATCCGAGCAGGCACAGCATCGAGGAGCGGGGGCCGGGAGATGCGTCAGAGCTGTGCGAGCCTCTGCAGCATCTGGTCTGAGGCCTGGATGGAGCGTGAATTGATCTCGAAGGCACGCTGGGCGGTGATGAGGTTCACCAGTTCCTCCGTGGCGCTGACGTTGGAGGTTTCAACAAAAGACTGGTTGAGCGAACCCAGGCCATTACTGAGGGGCTGGTTAACTTGCGGCGCTCCGGAAGACGCGGTTTCAAGGAAGAGATTCTCGCCGCGGGACTGCAAGCCCGCAGGGTTGGTGAAGTTGGCAAGCTGAATCGTGCCCACCTGGGTGGGCGTAGAACTGCCAGCCACCAGCGCTGTCACCGTGCCGTCGTTTCCGATGGTGATGGAGGTGGTGTTGGGCGGGATGGTGATGCCGGGCTGGATGGCATAGCCGCTGGATGTGACCACGTTGCCCTGGTTGTCCAGCTGGAACGATCCGTCGCGCGTGTAGGCAGTGGAGCCATCGGGCAGCAGCACCTGGAAGAAGCCCTGGCCATTGATGGCCACGTCAAGGCTGTTACCGGTCTGTTGCAGGTTGCCCTGCACGAAAATGCGGGCCGTGGCCACGGGGCGCACGCCCAGCCCTACTTGAAGGCCTGAGGGTACCTGGTTGAGCTGCGAGCTCTGGGCCCCGGGCTGGCGCAGCACCTGATAGAGAAGGTCTTCGAACACCGGCCGCTGGCGCTTGAAGCCATTGGTGCTGATGTTGGCGAGGTTGTTTGAGATGACATCAACGTTGAACTGCTGGGCCTCGAGACCGGACTTGGCGGTCCACAGCGAGCGGATCATGGCAAGGGTTCTCCCGTGCTTGCGGATCAGGAGTTGAGACTGAGAAGCGGCGAGAGGCCGCGGGCATTTTGGTCGGCGGTCTGCATCAGCCGCACCTGGGTATCGAACTGCCTCGAAAGCGAGATGATGCTGACGATGGCTTCCACCGCGTTGACGTTGCTGCCCTCGACCACGCCGCTGGCGAGATACACGCGGGCGTCGGCAGCCGCAGGGCGGCCCCCCTCGACGCGAAACAATCCATCGGCGCTGCGGGTGAGGGTCTTTTCGTCGGGATTCACAAGCTTGATGCGCCCCAGCGCCGTGGATGTGTTGGGAATGCCCACCAGAGGAATGGCGCTAACCGTCCCGTCGCGACCGATGGTGATGGTGTTGTCGGGAGGAATTGCAATGGTGCCGCCGCCGTCCGTGAGGACGTTCAGGCCATTGCGGGTCTGCAACACGCCGCCAGGCCCGAGTTGCAGGTTGCCGTCGCGGGTATAGGCCTCGCTTCCATCGGAGGCGCGCACTGCCAGAAACCCCTTGCCGTCCACCGCCACGTCTAGGTTTCGTCCGGTTTCTCGCATGGGACCGAGGGAGAAGTCGGTGCCGGTACTGCTCTCGGTGACAAAAGCGCGAGTACCCGCGCCCAGGCCGATGACAGGAAGGGCGCGAAAGGCCGTGGTCTCGGCGCGATATCCCGCAGTGGAGGCATTGGCCAGGTTGTGCGCCACCTGTGCCTGGCGCTCGAACATGGCCTTTGCCCCACTCATGGCCAGATAGACAAGGCGATCCACGGTGTTGGTGTCCTTTCAGCCGATGCTTAGCGCAGGTTCACCAGGGTCTGCAGCACGGCATCCTGGGTCTTTATGGTTTGGGCATTGGCCTGGTAGTTACGCTGCGCGGTGATGAGATTGACCAGCTCGGCAGTGAGGTCCACGTTGGACTCCTCCACCGCTGACGACTGCAGGTTGCCGAGCGTGCCACTCCCAGGGGCACCCACCAAGGGTAATCCTGACTGAACCGTCTCGGCCCACACGTTATCGCCCGCGGGCGAGAGCCCCTGCGGGTTCACGAAATCAGCCAGCACTATCTGCGCCACGGTCCGTGTCTGGCCATTGGAATAGCGGCCCGCGATCACACCATCCTGGGCGATGTCGAATCCCACTAGCCGGCCCGAGGTGTACCCCGTCTGAGACAAGGCGCCCACGCTGGAAATGGCGCCATACTGGGTGGTCCCGCTGAAATCCAGGGTGAAGGCGAGCGGCGTCTGTGCGCCCGTGTTCACTGCAACCGACGCATTGATGGGCATGGCAGTGGAGAGCGTGCCGCTTGAATTGAAAGCAAGCGTCGCTGGTAGCCCGGCCCCGGCTCCGAGATTCACGTCGGCCACCGGCCCGCCGTCCACGGTGCCAAAGGCCGACCACGTGCCAGGCGCAGCTGCGCGCACGAAGTACATGGAGAACACGTGCGCGTTGCCCAGCGAATCGTACAAAGTGGCGGAGGTGGCGAAATTGAAGCTCTGGGTGTTGGTGGGATCGAATGTACCCACCGGCGGCACGCTGGAGCGCGAGTCGAGGTTGAGGGTGGCCTCGAACTGATCGGTGGCCTGCGGCGCCAGTGCGGCCGAATTCATGCGGATCGGTTCGGGGTTCGAATTGACGATATTGCCATTGTTGTCCACACCGTAGCCGGTGAGATTGAGCCCCTGGGGGCTGACGATGTAGCCCTGGCTATCGAGCTTGAACTGCCCGTTGCGGGAATAGGCAATGGCACCGTTGTCGTTGAGACGGAAGAACCCGCGCCCGGTGACGGCGATGTCGAGCGGGTTGTTGGTGGGACTGATGTTTCCCTGGTTGAAGAGCTGGGAGACGTTTTGCACTTTCGATCCGATGCCCGCGGCAGTGGTATCGCCATTGCCGAGCGACGCGGCGTACATCTCGGCGAACTGCGTCACGGACCCCTTGAATCCCGCAACCTGGGCGTTTGCCACATTGTTGCCGATCACATCCAGGTTCTTCGAGGCAGCGTTCAGGCCGCTCAGACCAGATTGGAAACCCATGAGTTTCTCCTTTCGTTTAGCCTAGGGGGTATGGGAAATCAGAGGATCTGGCGCACGCTCGACAGCGCCAGCGCTCCAAGGGTCGGAGTGTTCAGGATCACTCCGTTGTCCAGGGAAACGCTCTGCACACGCCCGTAACCCAGCGTGGTGACGGCCACCTTGGTGCCGTTGTCGCGTAGAGCCTCCACCTTGAAGCTGTAGGTGCCATCGGCCAGTTGCGCCTCGCCGGGCCTGCCGTCCCATGCGAACGTGCTGAGCCCTGAGGTCTTGCGCCCGAGATCGAGGCTCTCCACGGAGTGCCCGCCCGAATCCAGGATGGTCACCACCACCTTGTCCGCCGGTCCTGCAAGCTCGAAACCGCCGACCGCCTCGCCATCCGACAACTGGATCCGATTGCCCTCGGCGAGTACCCCCCGGCCGATCATCGAGCTGGCCTGCAGGGATTGGGCGGAGAGCATGTTAGCCCCCATGTTTTGCACGGCTCCGTTGAGGCGCTCGATGCCATTCACCGTGCTGATCTGGGCGATCTGGCTGGTGACTTCAGAGTTTTGCAACGGGTTGAGTGGATCCTGGTTACGCAACTGCGATACCAACAACTTCAGGAAGCGCTCCTGCGGATCCCCGGAATTCAACCTGAGCGCGTCGGCGTTGCCGGGCGCGGCGGTGTTCGCGGCGGTGGCTGCGATGGTGGTAGTCATGGCTTCATTGTCCCAAGGTAAGTGTTCGCAACAGCAGCGTCTTGGCGGTATTCATCACATCGGTGTTGAGCTGGTAGGCCCGTGACGCGGAGATCATGTTGGTCATTTCCTCCACCACATTCACATTGGGATAGGCCACGTAGCCCTGGCGATCGGCAAGGGGATGCTTCGGATCGAAAACGAGCCGCGGTGCGGAGGGATCATCGACCACACCGACCACGCGCACGGCCTGTCCGATGCTGCCTTGCGGCAGCGGAACGGCGCTGAAAACCACCTGCTTGCCGCGATAGGCTGAACCATCGGAACTCACGGCGCTGTCGGCATTGGCCATGTTCGAGGCCACCACGTTCAAGCGCTGCGACTGGGCCGACAGAGCCGAGGCAGCGATATCAAACACATTGCTCAGGTTCATGGGTTGTGCCTGTCGTGCGCGGTTACTGGCCGGTAAGCGCAGTGCGCAACCCGTTGATGCGGCTGTTCATGAAGGTCAACGCCACCTGGTAGCGGATGGCATTGTCGGAGAAGCGCGAGATCTCGGCATCAAGTTCCACCGTGTTGCCATCGATGGACGGCTGAACCGGGGCACGGAATTGCAACCGCGGCATGCCGGGCGAAGCGCCACGCTGCTCGATGTGCGAAGGCGAGGTGCGCTGCATACCCAGCCGGGCGGCTGACATCACACCAGCCATCGCCGCGCGAAAATCAAAGTCACGGGCCTTGTAGTTGGGGGTATCAGCGTTGGCGATGTTAGCCGCCAGCACTTCACTGCGCATGGCCCGCAGGTTGAGCGCCTTGAGGTTGGGTTGCAGGTGTTGATCGATGCGGTCGAGCATGGCGGCTGATTGGTGGTTGGGTGAGTGCCATGCCATGGAGCGACAGCCGTGCCAGCGGCCAGGAAACCCGTCTTGGCCATCAAAATCAGATGGTTGCGGTCATCGCGCCCCGGGTCCGGCCATACTGCTGTCCGGCAAAAGGCGGTGCCTCACGCGTACCGGGCGGCAAGGACTTGCCGCCCCACCGGTCTGAGCAGAGGCAAAGAACATCCCGTGGACCACGGGCAGGCGCAGCGCCACCGGCGCCCCGGTACCAACTACGGGTTGGGCGCAGCCACCACGCGATTCTTGCCCTGTAGCTTTGCCTGATACATGGCCGTGTCGGCACGCTGCACCAAGGCGTTTGCATCCTCACCATCCACAAACTGGGCCACCCCTGCGCTGAAGGTGACAATCAGCCGCCCCTGCCCGTATGTCAGCTGCTTGCTGGCAAGTTGCTGCTGCAGGCGCTCCGCCAAGGCCTTGCCTTCACCGAGCGTGGCCTCGGGAAGAATGATGAGAAACTCCTCGCCGCCAAAGCGCGCAATCGAGTCGGTGAGTCGCACCGTCTGTTTCATGACATCGGCCACGTGGATGAGGGCCGCATCTCCAGCAGCGTGACCGAGGGTGTCATTTAGCTTCTTGAAGTTGTCCAGATCCAGCACGATCAGCGACAGTGGTTTGCCGCTCCGCCGCACGCGAGCCATCTCGCGCGACAGCGCCTGGGCCATTCCGCGGCGATTCAAAGTCGCAGTGAGTTGATCCTCCAGAACCTGCTCGCTGACCCTGGCGAGTTCCGCTTCGAGGGAGTGCAGACGCCTCTCGGCCGCCTCGGCCTGTTGGCGAGCCTCCACGAGCTCATCGCGAGACCGCAGCATGTCGAGCTGCATGCTGCGCGTGTCGGCGGTGATCTCGTCGAGCAGACCACGCAAGGAATCGATGTTGTCGGTACTCTGAATACGGTCGGCAAAGCTGCGAATCTTCGAGTAGTACTCGCCGGTGTTGGCGGCTGCCTCGCCGAGACGCTCCACGAAGGTGGCGAGCAAGCTCTTGAGCGTGTTCTTTGCATCAACGACGCTGGCCTTGATCCGCGACTGCTTGAACAAAACCTCCTTGAAGCCGCGCTCCACATCTCGAATGGTTCGGGCGTCCACCGAGCCTTGCAGCAATGAGCGGACGGCGTCCAGCTCTTCTGCCATCCAGCGATCGTCTTCCACGAGCTCCCCGAGGCCGTCCACCAAGAGCCCGAGGAGCCGCAGCAGGTTGTCGATCACTTCCTGGTCGGACTCAATGCCACGCTCGACTTTCACCCAAAGAAGCCGCAACTGACGGGCGAGCCGGTCGAGCCCGGCCGTGTCCACGAGCTCACGGGCACGAGCCGCCGTCAGGATCACCTCGGCTTGCACCCTGGAGACTCGTTCGAGGCGGGGGGCCACGCCTTTTTCCAGCACCGAGCCCAGCAACTCCCCGAACTGGCGCAGCATCCCCGCGTCACCAGCGGGCGCCCGGGTCAGGTTGCTGCTTTCCGCCTCCGCGGCAGTCTCGGGAGGCCGGTCGGCCGGCAATTCCGCCCAGGATTTCGCCAGGCCCAGTAAGCGCGTGGACAGGCCCGGGTCTGATCCGGCGGACACGAGGAGGCGCTCAAGTGCCGCGCGCTTGCGGGCGGGCGATATGCCGCGGTGGGGTATCTCGACCTGCCGAAGCACTTCCCTGAACGCCGGCACGAGATCCGGCGGAGGGCGCTCACCCAGCGAGGCCCACTCGTTGAGCGCGCTGGCCACCTGCTCCCGGCTGTTTTGCTCTAGACCACGAACCAGACCGACCAAAGGCGCCACGTCTGGATGTTGAGCCAGCACTACGCGCGCCTGCGCAAGCAGAAGGCTCTGCAGACCCGCTGCCGGCGGCGCCGTGCCCGCAATCTCGTGGAAAATGCGCTGGTAATTCTCAGGAGTGGGAGGAATGCGCCTCAGCGCGAGCACCCTCAGGGTCTCGCGGGCGAGGTCGGTGGCTCTACTGGCTTCAGCCATGCACGCTGGATTGCGAAGACATCAATGACGACAAGGCATGGGCCTTGCTTCAGCCCAGGATTCCAGAACAACAGCGGCACCGCCGCATCTACTTAGCATAAGCACATGCAACGTATCCCGCCACTCGCGATTGTTGTGTTCCTTGCCGGTCTGACAACCTATTGCGAATCCCTGCGGGCCGGGCAAGGGCACGACCTCGATCGGGTTCGCGAAACCGCCGTGCAGTTCGCGCGCCAGCAACTCGCCGGCCAGCCGGGAGACATACAGTTGGAAGGGGCGGCCGTGGACGCCCGGCTGCAACTGACCCCCTGCGCCGAGCTGGAAGTCTACCTCCCTCCCGGTACCCGCCTGTGGGGCCGTTCCCATGTAGCGGTGCGTTGTTTGAGACCCGAGCGCTGGTCGCTCGTGGTGCCGATCACGGTACGGATCATGGGGGACGCAGTGTTTACTGCCCGCCCACTGGCACGAGGACAGCCGGTGGAGGCAGCCGATCTGGATATCCGCCGCGTGGACCTCACCGCGCTGCCCGCAGGGGTGTTGACACACGCAACGCAGGCGCTCCAACGCGTTCCGGTCGTATCTCTTCAAGCCGGTTTGGCCCTGCGGGCAGACATGCTGCGAGGCGCGGTCGTTGTCAGCACCGGCCAAGTTGTGAAGATCTTGGCGGTAGGGGAAGGATTCACAGTGACGTCTGAAGGCAGCGCTTTGGGCAACGGCGCTGTGGGAGATGTCTTGCCGGTGCGGTCCGCCTCAGGCAGAGTACTGAAAACGGTCGTCACCAGCCCTGGCGTCGTCGAAGTTCGATGATGGTAGCCGCCATTTTTCAACTCATTGTTCTAAAAAAATCTTTTTTTCCGTACTGGCGCCTCAAGAATTACCGCCGGTGACCGATAATGGGTTCGACGGGGGTGGCGCTATGCCCCAATACTTGCAGCGAGGTTCGTCGTGAAAGTCAACAACAACGGTTCACTTGGGCGTCCGGGCGGGATCGGGGCTCCTCAGGATGTGGCGGGGGCACGCCCAGCGCAACCTGCCCAGACTCGCGCAGGCTCCGGCGACCGGGTGGACATCACGTCCCTGTCTTCGCAGTTGCAATCCCTGGAGAGTCGCATTGCCGATGTCAGTGTGGTGGATACCGCCAAGGTGGAATCCATCAAGCAGGCGATCACCGAGGGACGCTTCGAGGTCAACTCGGAGGTGGTTGCCGACCGGCTCATTTCCTCCGTGCGTGAATACCTCCTCAACCAGAGGTCTTGATGACGGCATTGTCCAGTGCTTTCCCGCAAAGGAAACGCACCTATTAGCCGCCCCGATTCGCCAGAGGACATGATCGAGGTGGCCTACTCCCCCAAGCCTGTCGGTGCCACTTTTGCCGACGACATCGCGGACGAAGTTGCCGCTTTCGAAGCGTTTTCGACGCTGTTGGATACGGAGCACGCGGCGTTGCTCGCAGGCGACCTCGATGCGGTTGTGCGGGTGGCGGCCACTAAGGCGGAGCGGGTGATGCAACTGTCGGGCCTGGCGGAGAGACGCCTCGCTGCATTGCGAACCGCAGGATTTGCCGGTAACCGCAAAGGGATGGCCGAATGGCTTCTTTTGGCTTCCGGGCCCCGACAGGGCGAGTTGTCCGATCTGTGGAACCGTCTGCTCGAGGCAGCCGCCCGCGCCCAGGCGCTCAATGATCGTAACGGTGCGCTCATCCAGGCACGCATGGCCTTCAATCAGGCGGCCCTCGCGGCACTGCGGAGCTCGAATCGCTTCGCCGACGTCGCCTACGGGCCAGACGGTACCACTCGCTTGTCGGGCGTCGCCGGGCGAGACCTGGGTGAGGCTTGAGCCCTCGCGGCGAGACCCCTCAGCGCGGGATGTTTCTTATTGCCTCGCCCGGACGCACCACCATTACGGTAACGCGCCGATTGCGTGCCCGGCCCTCGGCGGTTGTGTTGTCTTCAACACTTCGGAACTCCCCGTAGCCCACGGCAGAAAGACGTGTTGGCGCGAGGCCCAGCTCGGAGAACAGCCTAACCACCCGACTGGCGCGTGCAGCGGACAGTTCCCAGTTTGACGGATACAGTGAGTTGGCGATCGGGCTGTCATCCGTATGCCCTTCGACTTCCACCGCGTTCGGCAACGCCGAGAGCACCCGCGCCACCGAGCCCAGGGCCTGCTGGGCGTTGCTGGAAAGTTCAGCCCGTCCAGGGGCAAACAGCAGGCTCGCGTTGATATCCACGGCGATGCCGCGGGAAGTCTCGCTGACGCGCACCTGCCCTTGCTGCACCAGGGCTATGAGGGCGTCGTTCATGTCCCGTGCAATGGCCTTGAGCCGCGCTTCGCTCCGACGGCGACTAAATTCGTCGTGGCTTGGCACGGGCAGCGCGATGATCGCGTCGCCGCGCACATTGCCCAAGGGCGAGCGCCCGTCCCGAAAAGCATTGAGCAGCGCGTCGGACAGGACGCGGTACTTGCCTTCGTTCACCTGTGAGATGGCATAGAGCACGACGAAAAAAGCGAACATCAGCGTGATGAAGTCCGCGTAACTCACCAGCCACCGGTCCAGATGTTGAGGCTCCTCGTCGCGGTGGCGAGTCCGTTGTCTCGATGCCTTGGCGCTCATGTGTCGCCCTCCGCGAGATAACCTTCAAGCTTGCCCTCGATAACCCGCGGATTCGTACCCACGGCGATGGCCGCGAGGCCGTCGATCACCATCTCGCGCCGCTTGACCTCACGGCCGACATGGGCGCGCAGTTTCCCAGACAAGGGAAGGTACACCAGGTTTGCCGAGCCGATCCCGTAGATGGTTGCCACGAACGCAACCGCGATGCCGGCACCCAGCTGGTTCGGATCAGCGAGATTCTCCATCACATGGATCAGGCCCATCACTGCCCCGAGAATACCGACGGTAGGCGCATACCCGCCGGCCGCCTCCCAAACCCTGGCTCCCGCTCGATGGGACTCTTCCCAGGTCTCCACCTCCCGCTCCAGGATCTCACGTAGGACTTCCGGATCGGCACCATCCACGAGCAAGCGCAGCCCCTTGCCCTCGAAGGCGTCAGTTACGGTTTCGGCATGGCCTTCCAGGGCCAACAGCCCCCCGCGCCGCGCGGCATTACTCCACTGTGCGATCCGCCCGATGAGCAAACCATACGCCACCACCGGGGGACGGAATGCCCATCCCGCCATGCGCAGTCCCAGCGTGAAGGTAGGTAGAGGAACCTGCAACATCACCGCACCCAGGGTGCCGCCCACGACAATGAAAAAGGCCGTCGCCTGAAGAAGCGCCCCGATATGACCGCCCTCCAGCCATTGGCCTCCGAGGATGGCGGCGGCGGCGATCAACAGACCGAGCAGGCTGAGGAAATCCATGGTGAGCAAGAAGGCGGGATAGTGCAACGACGCACCCCACAACCGAGGCGATCGATCCGGTTACGGCGCCCTGGAAGCAAACTTGAGGAAACGCTGCCCTTCGCCAGTTGGCCCAGGCAGCAGCTTCAGCCCCGCCCCTCAGCCAGGCTGGGTCCAGGTTCTCATTCGCGCTCGCAGGCGCGCCACAGCCTGGGAATGAAGCTGGCACACACGCGATTCGGTGACGCCGAGCACTTCACCGATCTCCTTGAGGTTCATCTCCTGCTCGTAATAGAGCCCCATGACCAGTTTTTCGCGTTCTGGCAAGGCGCTGATGGCCTGGATGAGATGACGGCGAAAGCCTTCGTCCTCAAGCACCTCCAGCGGACCACGTTGGCCATCCGCCACGAAGGAGTCGAAGAAATCCCCATCGTCGCCGTCCTGGAAATCCTCGAAGTGCAACAACTGGTAACCGCGCGCATCGAGAAGCATCTGCTGATAGTCCTCGATGGGGACTTCGAGCTTGTTGGCGAGTTCGGCCTCTCTCGGCGCCCGACCCAGCTCTTGCTCGAGTCGCGCAACCGTCTGCTCGATCTTGCGAAGGTTCTTGCGCACGTTGCGGGGCAGCCAATCGGCTTGGCGAAGCTCGTCGAGAATCGAGCCGCGAATGCGCTGGATCGCATAGGTTTCGAACTGTGCGCCCTGGGTGTCATCGAAATTCTTGGCCGCATCAAGCAGGCCCATCAGCCCCGCCTGGATGAGATCGTCGGCCTCCACGCTGGCCGGCAGTTTCGCCATGAAGTGGTAGGCAATGCGCTTAACGAGGGGGGCCAGTTCGTTGACGATGGCATCCACGTCGCGATTGGCAAGAGAGGTGGCGTTGACCATGGAAAGCAGACCTCAGTGATCCCCGTCGAGCGCAGCGATCCGGCTGGCGCGCACCAGACGCTGCACGAAACCGCCCAACCCGTGTTCCCCGGCAAAGGGCCAGGCCGATACCGTCTCAGCCACGTCTCTGAACGCCTGGGCGGCGCCAGAGTCGGGGAAGGCCCCTATGACGGGCTGATGCAACCGCTCCGCCTTGCGCATCGACTCGTCATCGGGAATCCACCCCAACCAGCGCAATTCGAGTCCAAGATAACGGGATGCGGTATCGCGCAGGTTTCCAAACACCACCTCGGCACGTTCACGCTCGCGCACCCGGCAAACCAGTACGTGGCAACGGCGGCGAGCGAAATCCCATGCGAGGCGCTTCATGAGCGCGTAGGCCTCCGTGATGGCATCGGTTGCACCGCCGCAAACCACAACCACAACCTCCCCGGCTGCCAGGACGGACCGCGGCAAGACGTCGTCGCCCAAGGCGGCGGCGTCGGCGATAAGCATGTCGGGGGCCGGATCAAGCGCCGAGAAAGCGCGGATCAATCCCTGCTCTTCCTCGAAGCTCATGTGCGCGAGACGCGCGACGCCGCGCCCCGCCGCCAGAAAGCGCACCCCCTCGGGCCCGTCCACGACCACCTCGGCCAGCGGGTGCTCCCGCGCCATGACGGCAGTCAGATCGTGCCCCGGACGCAATCCGAATCGAGCCGCCATGCTTGGTTCGCCGCCTTCGTCGAAAACAAAGACACGACTGCCCCGCCGCGCGAGGGCAAAGGCTGCATTGGCAGTAATGCCGGCGCCCGCGCCGGATTTGCCGCAGGCTGCAAAGGCGACGCTTCGCACTGCAGCACCGGCTCCAAGCAGGCGCCGCAAGCCGGTCGCTTGGTCAAGGAGCACTTCACTCACGGATAAACCCCCGTGCGGGGGCCTGCAGCGACGCGAGCGGCCGCCAGAGGCACATCCTCTGGTGCAAGGCGGAAAGAACCGTCTGGCACCTCGCCGCGAAAGGCGCGCTCAACCAAATATAGCGGGTTGGCCAGGTGCAGGTCTTCCGGCACGCGTTGCCCGTTGGTCACGTAATGCAGCGGCAGGGCTGCACGGGCAAGCACGTCGAGTACGCCGCCGAGCGTCAAGGCCTCGTCGACCTTGGTCAGGACGCACCCTGCCAGGCCATCGGCGCGATAGCGTTGCAAGGTATCTTCGAGCGCCTCGCCTTGGGCCACCGCGGAAAGCAACAACAACCGCTTCACAGGCTTGCCATGACCTGAAAGCAACGCTGCCTGCTCAGCCAGGCGACGGTCCCGCTGGCTCATGCCCACGGTATCGATGAGAACGAGGTGGCGGCCATGCAATTCGGCTAGAGCGGCCGCCAGATCGCTCTGATCGCGCGCCACCAGCACGGGAACACCGAGGATCTTGCCGTAGATTCGAAGCTGATCCACCGCACCAATGCGGTAGCTGTCGGTGGTCACCAATGCCACCCTAGACGCGCCATGCTGCAGCGTGCAACTGGCGGCGAGCTTGGCGACAGTGGTGGTTTTGCCGACTCCCGTGGGACCCACCAGCGCGAACACCCCGCCGCGGGACACCAGATCTTCCCCTGCCCGCACGGCATTCAGGTTGGCTGCAAGAACTGCCTTGACCCAACGCATCACCTGCGCGCCGCGCAGATCGGCGGGAAGGCGTGAGGCGAGCGCCCTCGCGAACCGCGCACCGAATCCGCGCCCCAGCAAGACGCGCATCAGCTCTGCCTGCGCAGGGGAGTTCTGAGTGAGCTCTTTCCACGCAAAGCCGGCCAGTTGGGACTCCACCATGCCGCGCAGATGCCGGACTTCCGACAGAATGTCCCGAGTAGTGCTTCCATCGAAGGCCGAAGACGAATTGGCCGTCGCAGGAACCCCCGTCGCGACAGCCGAATTCAGATCGCTCTCAGCCACTGCCATGATTTCCACGCCGCCTGGAACCTGACGGTTGGAAAGAATCAACGCATCCGTACCAAGGCCTTCACGAACCAGCCGAAGCGCCTCGCGGGTGCCAGGGGCGAAGAACTTCCGCACCACCATTGCCGCTCAGCCTCGCGACCGATGCAGCCTGGCCATCAGGCCCGGCCCCCGAGAACCGCGACCACTCGAATGGAGCGGCCGTCGGGGACCTCGGCGTGTGAGAGCACCTTCAACTGTGGGGACGCACGCCGCAGGAAGCGTGACAACAAGGTGCGAAGAGGCGCTGGAACCATGAGCACGGAGGGCTGCCCGATGGATTCTTGATCCTGTACCAGCTTGGCTGCCTGCTTCAACAGGTTCTCCGCAAGATTCGGTTCGAGGCCGGCGCCCTCCGGACCCCTCGCTTGGGACGCCTGCATCAATACCCGTTCGAGTTCGGAATCGAGCGCTATGACCTGCAGCTCTCCACTCCCAGGAAGTATTGAGGCGATGATAGCACGCGACAAGGCGAGCCTCACCGCTGCAGTGAGTTCATCGGGCTCCTGGGTTCGCGTGGCGTGCTCGGCAAGCGTCTCCAGAATAGTGCGCACGTCGCGCACATGCACGCCCTCGGCCAAGAGGTTGCCCAACACCTTTTGCACTACGGTCACGGGCAGGAGCTTTGGTACCAATTCCTCCACGAGCTTTGGAGATTCCTTGCTCGCATGGTCAAGCAACGCCTGTACCTCCTGACGCCCGAGCAATTCAGCCGCGTGCGCCTGGATGACACTCGACAAATGGGTGGCGATGACAGTGGCCGCGTCCACCACCGTGTACCCCAGCGAAATCGCCTGCTCGCGATTCTCCGCACTCACCCAGACAGCGGGCAGGCCAAAGGCGGGATCGCGCGTCGCACTGCCAGCCACAGGCCCCAGGGCGCGCCCGGGATTGATGGCAAGAAACTGCCCCACCAGAACGTCACCAGCGCCAATCTCAACACCCTTGAGCGTGATGCGATAGCCGTTGGGCTTGAGTTCGAGGTTGTCGCGGATATGCACCGCCGGAACGAGGAACCCCATTTCCTGGGCGATCTTCTTGCGAATGCCGCGGATGCGGCGCAGCAAGTCGCCATCCTGGTTGCGGTCCACCAGCGGCACGAGCCGGAAACCCACCTCTAGCCCGAGCATATCGACACCAGGAACGTCCTGCCAGCCGATGTCGGCACTCTCCGGCGCGGGCGGCGCAGGGGGCGGCTGCACCTCCGGCTGCCGGACACCGCGCTCGGTCATGAAGCCAGCCCCGGCAAGCGCCGCCGACATCAGCAAGAAGGCCAGATGCGGCATGCCCGGAATAAGCCCGAGCAGGGCCAGGATGGACGCAGTGACGTAGAGTGCCTGCGGACGCGTGAAAAGCTGCGCCACGAGCTGCTGAGACAGATCCTCGTCGGTGGCCACGCGGCTCACCACAATGCCAGCTGCCGTGGATATGATGAGCGAAGGAATCTGCGCCACCAAGCCGTCCCCAATGGTGAGCAGAGTGTAGGTCTCGGCCGCGGCCGCGAACCCCAGGCCGTGCTGGGACATTCCGATCACGAGCCCGGCAAGAATGTTGATGATCGTGATGACGATCCCTGCGATGGCATCGCCGCGCACGAACTTGCTGGCGCCATCCATCGAGCCGTAGAAGTCGGCCTCCTGGGCGATCACCGTGCGCCGCTTGCGCGCCTCTTCCTCTCCGATCAAGCCGGCATTGAGATCGGCATCGATGGCCATCTGTTTCCCGGGCATGGCGTCGAGAGTGAACCGCGCCGATACTTCCGCGATACGCCCAGCGCCCTTGGTGATCACCACGAAGTTGATGACCACGAGGATGACGAACACCACCACACCAACAGCGTAGTTTCCGCCGATCAGGAAACTGCCGAAGGCCTCGATCACCTTGCCCGCCGCCCCCGGGCCCGTGTGGCCCTCCAACAACACGATGCGAGTGGAGGCCACGTTGAGCGACAGCCGCAGCAGCGTGGTCACCAGCAGCACCGTTGGAAACACCGAAAAGTCGAGCGGCCTGCGGGCGAACAGCGCCACCAGCAGCACGATCATGGAAACGGCAATGTTGAAGGTGAACAACAGGTCCAGCAGGATAGTGGGCAAGGGCAGCGTCATCATCCCCAGCACAAGGATGATCAACACCGGACCCGCCAGCGTGGTGGCGGACATCAGGCGCGCCGGGGCGCCGGTGACAGATTCGGCCATGGCGATCAGGCGGCCCTGCCGCCGCCCTCATCGAGCGCCGGATCGAGTTCTGGCGGCACCGGTGTGCCTGCGGGAGGCTCCGGGCGCTCCCCTCCCCCCGTTTCGAAGCGCTCCAACTGGTAGACATACGCCAGCACCTCGGCCACAGCCGTATACAAGGGCGCGGGAATCTCCTTGCCCAGTTCCGCATGGGCGTGCAGTGCGCGCGCCAGGGGAGGAACGCGCACTACTGGAACACCATGCTCGCGGGCCAGTTCAGAGATGCGTGCCGCAAGCAACGCTGCGCCCTTCGCAACCACCGTGGGCGCCCTCATGTTCGCTTCGCGATAGCGCAGCGCCACGGCGAACTCGGTTGGGTTGACCACGACCACATCGGCCTTGGGAACCTCGCCCATCATCCGCCGGCGCGCAGCCTCGCGTTGCAACTGCCGGATACGCCCCTTGATCATGGGGTCGCCCTCGGTCTCCTTGAGTTCCTGTCGGACTTCCTCCTTGGTCATGCGCAACTGCTTGCGGTGCTCCCATATCTGGAACGGTACATCTATGATCACGACAAGCGTCAAAGCGCCGGTAGCCACCAGAAACGAGAAGCCCAGCATGCTCCCGAGATGGCCCAGTGCAGCCCGGGGCGGTTCGGTGGAGAGACCCACCAGGGGAGCGATGTCATTGGAAACGATCCACACCACCGCCGCACCCACCACCGCCGCCTTGAGAAGCGCTTTGACCAGTTCGATGAGCGCATGCCAGGAGAACATCCGCTGCAGCCCGTTCAGCGGGTTGAGCCGTGAAAATTGTGGCGTCACCGCTTCCGCGCTCACCAGCCAACCGCTCAGCAGCATGGGTGCCGCCAAGGCTGCCGCCGCCACCACGGCGAACAACGGGGCGAATGCCAGCAGCGCATCAACCGTCAACGCGTAGAGCCGGGCGCCCATGATGTCGGCCCGGAAGGCCGCCGCCCGGTCAAGGGTCAACCCTGCAGTCATCAGCGTCTCGAGACGCCCCGCAAAGGTTGCGCCGAAAAGACTTAACGAACCGCCCGCCGCCAGAAGAACAGCGAAAGTGGTCAACTCGGGAGAGCGGGGAACCTGACCCTTTTCACGCGCTTGCTCAAGCCGCCGGGGTGTTGGCGGCTCGGTGCGCTCAAGGTCGCTGTCTTCGGCCATGGACGGCGGTCGGGATGCGCACAGGCAGCGTCGTTTGAATTTAAACGAGTGTAGCACGCACCCCGCAGGGCAAATATGGGTGCCCAGGCCGGCCTGAACCCAGCGCCTTTCGCGCCATAATCACGTTTTTTGGTGCTAGCGGAGTCCGCCATGAAGCAAGCCCTTGTCCTGGTCGCCACGCTTCTGTGGATGCCCGCTGCGGGTTACACCCAGGAGCTGAAGCGCAACTATTACGAAAGCTACTTGGGTGTGGGAACCGGTCAAGCCAATCTTCGAGGCTTTTGCAAGGCCGTCGGTGCGGTCGCGGGATTCAGCGGCACCTGCGACGATTCAAACACCGGCGTGAAGGTGTTCGGTGGCTACAAGTTCAATCGTTTGGGTGGCGTGGAACTGGGTTACACCAGCTTCGGGGAAGGCCGGGCCGACGGCACCCTTTCCGGAACGCCCGTGATCAGCCGGTGGAAAGGTTACGGCATCGACTTGAGCGCAGTGGGTACCCTGCCTTTAGGAGATTACTTCGAACTGTTCGTCAAGGGCGGGCTTACATTCTGGGACGTGAGGTCCACCACCATGACAGTGGCCTCGGGCGAGATCAACGACCGCGGTTTTTCGGGCCTGGTAGGCGGCGGAGGCACCTGGTGGTTCATGCAACAAGCCGGCTTGCGCCTGCAGTACGAGCGCTTCCAGAAGGTAGGCGATAGCTCGGTACAGGTTCAAACCAACATCGATTTCGCATCATTGAATCTGGTGGGCCGCTTTTGAACGGGGTCAACCCCAGTCCGATATTCAGACAGGGTGGTAGCTCACGCACCTTGGGAACGAACTTGTGGGCGCCCCGGCGGTCATTGAACTCATGTTTGGATCCAGACGACTGTGGTGGACGCCAGACCCGGCGAGCATCCGGGACAGCTTGCGCTGCCGCCGATGCGACGGGCGGGTTTTTCTCCGCAGCGGTGACAATGAGCAGGCAGGAGCAGCGTTGTCTTTGCACGACGCCTGGGTGTGACGCATGAACTCGGCGGCTGGCTACACGCGCGTGGCCATCACCCTTCACTGGCTGATTGCGCTCGCTATTTTCGCCAACCTCGCACTTGGCTCGCTGATGACCGAGATGGCCATCAGCCCTCAAAAACTTCGCTTGTATTCCTACCACAAATGGCTTGGCGTGAGCGTGTTCGTACTGGCGCTCGCACGCATCGCCTGGCGCCTGACCCACCCGCCCCCCGCGCTTCCCCTTGGCTTGCGCCCCTGGGAACGAATGGCCGCAAGCGTGTCCCACGCGCTGCTTTATGCGCTCACCCTCGCGGTTCCCTTGAGCGGCTGGTTGTTCAGTTCTGCCAAGGGCTTCCAGACAGTCTGGTTCGGCGTTTTACCCATCCCCGATCTCCTGGCCAAGGATGCGCTGCTGGCCGATTTTCTGGTCGCTGTGCACGGCAACCTCAACGGGCTAATGGTGCTGGTGGTGACGGCGCATGTGGCAGCCGCGTTGAAGCATCATTTCCTAGCCCGGGACCCGGTTCTCGCGCGCATGCTGCCCCTGGTGCGCCGCGGTGGATAGCTGCCGCACCGCCCCGCTCCATCTCGACCCGCGGAGAATCTTTGATCATGCGTTTGCCCGTGCTGTGTTTGCCCGTGCTGTTCATCGGCATGCTGACCACCGGTCTGCCCGTTGCCAACGCCAACCCGCTCTCCCTCGACCTGACCCGCAGCCAGGTGGTTTTCGTCTCTCGGCAGATGAACGTCCCGGTGGAAGGCCGCTTCCAGCGCTTCAGTGCGCAAATCCAATTCGACGCAAAAAGGCCCGAAGCCGCCCGCGCGACCCTGGAGATCGATACCGCCAGCATTGATGCCGGCAGCCCCGAGGCCTCCGCTGAGGTGATACGCAAACCCTGGCTTCATACGGCGCAGTTTCCAAAAGCGATCTTCGTGTCCAGCGCGGTGAAATCCCTCGGCGGGGAGCGCTACGAAGTCAGTGGGCAACTCACCCTCAAGGGCAAAACCTTGCCACTCGCGGCGCCGTTCACCGTGAAGAGCCAGGGCGGGTCGCTGATCTTCGACGGGGCGCTGACGCTCAAGCGGCTTGACTTTGGCGTAGGCGATGGCCCGTGGAATGACCCCGACACCGTTGCGAATGAAGTACAAATCCGTTTCCGGTTCGTCGCGAAGTGACGCGACGGCCACCATCTGCAGCACCCGTAACCTTTCTGGAGACTCCCTTGAAAACCTGCCTTTTCCTCGCCGCAACGCTCGCCGTCGCCCCTGCCCTGGCCGCCCCTGAGAGCTACACCATCGACTCGCGCCATACCTTTCCGGTGTTCGAGGTAAGCCACCTGGGCTACTCGCTGCAGCGCGGCCGCTTCAACAAGACGTCCGGGAAGATCGTGCTCGACACCGCAGCCAAGAGCGGCAGCGTTGAACTCACAATCGACGCCGCCTCCATCGACATGGGTCTCGAAAAGTGGGACGAACACATGAAGGGCGAGGATTTTTTCAATGTGGCCAAGTACCCCACCATGACCTTCAGGTCGAGCAAATTGCTGTTTAGCGGCGACAAGGTGGTGGGTGCGGAAGGCGAATTCACGTTGCTCGGTGTCACGCAGCCGCTAAAGGTCACGTTCGCCGACTTCAACTGTGCCATGCACCCCTACGCAAAGAAGATGGCTTGCGGAGGTAACGCCGCAGCGGCCATCAAGCGTTCGGCGTTCGGCATGACCTATGGGGTGCCTGGAATCGGCGACGACGTGAAACTGTCGATCCCCGTGGAAGCCTTCAAGGACTGAGGCCACCACCGGGAATCTGCCTGGCGCTGCCGCCGTTCCATCGATGCATGGCCATGTCACCTGCACTACGCCTGAGCCTGTGGCTGCTCGCTCTTGCCGCCCCAGCCCCAGGGGTCGCCACGGCCCAGGTGTACAAATGGGTGGACGAGCGCGGCGTCACGCACTATGGGCAGAAGCCCCCAACGATGCCACCTCGCGCAGGCATCGATTCACTCGACATCGAACTGACCGGCAACGACCCACCGAAACGCAGCGGCGACTGTTACTCCATCCAATGCCAGTACGAGCGTCTGCGCGCGGACAGATTGGAGCGCCAGGAAGAACAGCTCAAGGAATGGGAGGCGCGGCAGCGGGCGGCGACGGCACGAAAGCAGGCCGATGCAGCTGCCGCAGCTGCCGCTGCCCAGAGCGATGATCGCTGGTCGAGGAGAAGCCCAATCTATGGGCGTCCTATCCTGCGTCCCGCAGTTCCCCGCGTCCCGGCGCCAACGCAGCCTGCGGCCTCGGCAACTCCTGCGGAGCCTGGGGCGAGCCTGCGAATTTCTGGCGAATAGCTCGCCTGGCGTCCCCCGTTGCTGCGCGTCCAGGGACATCGGCAAAGACATAGCCGCCGGCAAAAAAAAGGCAGCCTGTAAGGCTGCCCTGCGAACCCCCTAGCGGGGGAGGAGACCATCCTTTATTACGACCGGGCCAGCGATTACTTGAGCCCGGAGAACAGAATTTCTGTGTAGCGGACCTCGGCTGAGCGATCCAGGGATGCCCCATGGGGCGGCCCGGCGAATCGCCACCCAAAGACCTGGCGCCACCCATCATCTGCAGGGGAATTCAATCGCCTGCGAAGGCCCTACTCGATGGCCGAATCGGGCTCCTCGTCGCGCCGAGTCACCCTGTGGCCCCAGGCCACGTACAGGCCGCTGGCGACAATAATGCTCATGCCGATCAGGGAATGGGCGTCGGGAAAATCCCCGAACACCACCCAACCCGTCAATCCGATCCACAACAGTTGGGTATATCCGAAGGGCGAGAGCGCCGATGCATGTTCGATTTCGAGCGCCTTTATGAGCAGGTAGTGCCCAGTCATGCCGGCACCACCCAACAAAAGGAACAAGGGCGCGTCTTGCCAGCGCAAGGGGTGCCAGACGTGAGGCAACATGAAGGTCATCAGCACCGCCCCCACCAAGGCGGTATAGAACAGCGAGGTACGCGGATCATCGTCTGCACTCACCTTGCGGGTAAGGATCTGATATAGGCTGTAGCACCCTGCGGAGCCCAGGGCCAGCAGCACAGCGGGATTGAGCATCGCGCTTCCGGGTCGAACGATGAACAGCGTGGCTCCAAAGCCCACCAGAATCGCCACCCAACGTGCTCGGCTGACATTCTCGCCCAGCAGCCACACGGCTAGCAGCGCCACCAGCAGCGGCGAGACGAAACTGATGGCCTTCACTTCCGCAAGCGGCAAGAAGGCCACTGCCCCGAAGTTGCATAGCGTAGAACCCAGCATGAGCACCGCCCGGCCAAGCTGGCCGCCAGGTTGTGCGGTTCGCACCAGCGCCGTCCCCATGGCTGGAGCGAATATGAGCAGCATCAGTCCCACGTGCACGGCATACCGCACCCACACCACCACAGGAACTGGATAGCTGCGCGACAACCACTTGGCGGTGGTTTCCAGCACCGCGAAGCACAAGGCCATGCCAAGCATCATGGCGATGGCTTGCGGCTTGACGTGGTGTCCAGGGACAGCGGTCGGCGACGACATCGAAGCAGTGTATACGAGGGCTGGACAGAGCCTGGTGCTCGTTGGCGGCCCCGAAGTGTCACTAATTATTTACTAATTTGTTGTCAATCCTTGATGACGACCCTAGAATCCGCTACGTGTCGCAACCCTGCGGCCCGCAACCCGCCCGTCACGGGAGGTGGCTATGGTCGGGACCGAGGCAGGACGGTTAGGCGCCGTGTGGTCGCACATGCTTTTGTGCGAGGCGTTGGCCGAGGAGCGTCCAGCCCAGTTCATCGATGAAAGCGCCCGCCCCGGCCTGGAATCGCTGGAAATGGACGAGGCGCGAATGTTCGGGATCGGGCACGTGCTGCGCGTGGCCGCAACGAGCACGGAACTGGGCAGCACCGGGTTTCTGGAGGCCTTCGCCTCTGCCAACGAAATGGTCAACGCCCTGAGCTACCCTCAGCCCAGCCTGCAGGCCATGCTTGTATCGCCGAGCTCGGGCACTCGGTTCCTGGTGCATGTCCGTCACGACGAAGATGCCCGGCGCATGATGGGGCTCGCACGCCGCGCTGGTCACAGCCAGCGTTGCCTGTGCCTGAGGGTGGACTCAGATGACCCCATGCAGGCCATTCTCGCCGGCCGGGCGCGAGACCCCATGGCAAGCCGCATGGTCTATCTGGGCTCACTGGATCCGGAGGCCGCGGAGGCACATGCCTGCGTCCAGGCGCTCAGCGCCCGGGATGATGACGGCGAGATGGCCTGGCTTGAAGCTCCCTTCAGCGACGACTCACAGCGCGATGCCCTGCTCGCCCAGGTGGAAGACGCCCGCCTCGGGGGCCACTCACACACGCCGTGGTGGGTAGGCGAGTTACGACTGCGGCGCCCCTTCCCCGGCATTTTCGGCCACCGGCTTCATACGGGTTGCCTGTTGCTGGCCACCGGACTGCGCGGGTCAACGCGGGAGTGGCTCACTGCCATCAGCCAGCGACTGAGCGATGCCTACCGCGATACGCGGCTTCCCGACGGCAGCCGGGGCGATCTCGCCTTCTGCCTTGTCGGAGGGGCGGGCCCAGACCGCGGGCTGGATTATCCGGCCTATCAGCGGGCCCGGCCCGGCCTCCACTCCTGACACGGGATTGCAACGCCGGGGCCGCTTCCGCTAGATTCAACGCCCCCTTTCACCGCCCGCACTGCGAGGAACGCTGGTCATGAAGCACATCAACTGGGACAACATTCCCTTCGAACAGATCAATCCGCACTTCAAGCGCAAGCTCGCCTGGGACGGCCAGGTGATGATCGCCCGCACCGACGTGGAAGGCGGCTACGTGGTGCCGCTGCACAAACACCCCAACGAACAGGTCACCTGGGTGATGAGCGGCAAGTGGCGGTTCCATCTTGAAGGCAAGGTGGTGGACGTGGGCCCCGGCGAGATGATCTTCATCCCGGGCAACGTGGAACATCGGGTCGAAGCCCTTGAAACGCTGGTGGCCTACGACATCTTTACGCCGCCTCGCCAAGATTGGCTCACGGGGGCGGATGCCTACCTGAGGGATACGGCCAGCGCCTGATCCTGGCCGGTCGGCACCGGCCGGCCGAGGGGTGCGCCCTGCAGCCTTGAGCGAGGGACCCGCCCCACCGCTCAGCCAGTGATACCCACGGCGCCGAGAACGAAAGCCCAGGTGAAGGCGATCTCACGCAGGAAATCGTAGCGCCCCGAGGCACCGCCGTGCCCGGCATCCATGTTGACACGCAGCAGCAGCGGGTTTGCGTCGGTCTTTAGGGCGCGCAACTTGGCCACATACTTGGCGGGCTCCCAATACATCACCTGACTGTCGTTTAGAGACGTCTCCACCAGCATCAGCGGGTAACGCCGCGCACCCAGGTTGTCATAGGGGGACCAGGCGCGCATGCGGGCGTAGTCGCGAGGCAGTTTGGGATTTCCCCATTCCTCGAACTCGCCGGTGGTGAGGGGCAGGGTTTCGTCCAGCATGGTGTTGAGCACGTCCACGAAGGGCACTTCCATCACCACCGCGCGAAACAGGTCGGGGCGCAGATTGCTCACCGCTCCCATGAGTAACCCGCCTGCGCTGCCACCCTCGGCCACCAGCCGCTGAGGCTCGGTCCATCCGCCATCCACCAGATGCTCGGCGCAGGCGATGAAGTCGGTGAAGGTGTTCATCTTGTGGGCCATGCGGCCCTTATCGTGCCAGCGCTTGCCCATCTCCCCGCCGCCGCGCACGTGAGCCAGGGCGAAGACCACGCCGCGATCCAGCAACGACAGCCGCGCGGCGCTGAAGGTGACCATCTCCGGAAATCCGTAGGCGCCGTAACCCGATAACAGCAACGGCGCCGGACCGTCGCCACGCCGATCGCGGCGCCACACCAGCGACACGGGCACGGCAGTGCCGTCAGCAGCCGTGGCACTTGTGAGGACGGACTCGTACTGCCCAGGATCGTAGCCGCCCAGCACTTCCTGCTGCTTGAGCAGCGTTCGGGCGCGGGTGTCCATGTGATAGTCGTACACCGCCTCGGGCGTAACGAAGCTCTCGTAACCAAATCGCAGGATATCGGTGTCGAATTCGGGATTGGCGCCTGCATACACGCTGTAGGCGGGCTCGGGAAATCCGATATCGTGGCGCTCGCCGTCTGCGAAGCGCACCACAGCAAGCCGCGGAAACCCGTCACGGCGCTCGTGCAGCACGTAGTGACGTGCGAACAGATCCAAACCTTCCAGCATCACCGCCTCGCGGTGCGGCACCACTTCCTCCCACAGCGTTTCTTCGAACCTCTCCACCGGCGCGCGCACCAGGCGGAAGTTGCGGCCGCGGTCGTTGGTCACCACGTAGAAGTAGCCGCCATGATGATCGAGGTAGTACTCATGGTCCTGCCGACGCGGCAGCGCCAGCACAGGCACCCCGGACGGGCGGTTCGCTGGCAGGAAACGCACCTCGGAGGTGGTGGCGCTGTGGGAATGGATGAATACAAAACCACGCGAGCGTGACAACTCCACGCTGACGCTGAAGCGGGCATCCGCCTCCTCGAACAGCAATTCAGGGCCCAGGGCATCCAGCGGCTGACGCCACAACCGGCTGGCGCGCTTGGTGTCGTCCTCAGTGACGTAGAACAACGTGCCGCCATCGGCGCTCCAGGCCACGGATCGCGCTCGCGGCACCTCCAGGGGCAGCAGGCGGCCCGAATCCAGGTTCTTCACCCGCAGGGTGTATTCCCGATAACCGGTGAAGTCGGTCGAGAAGGCCAGCAAACGCCCATCGGGGCTTGGCTCGAACGCTCCGAGGGCGAAGAATTTTCGGCCTCGTGCCAGGCGGTTGCCGTCCAGCAGCACCTGCTCAGGCGCGTGCATGCTGCCGTGGCGCCTGCAGTGGATGGCGTACTGGCGGCCCGCCACGGTGCGCGAGTAGTACAACCAGCCTCCCTCGCGCACCGGTACGCCCATATCGGTTTGCTTGATGCGGCCGAGCATCTCGCGGTAGAGCGTGCCTTGCAGCCGCCGGCTCGGCGCCATCATGGCTTGCGTGTAAGCGTTCTCCGCCTCTAAATAAGCGAGCACCTCCGGGTCATGGCGATGGCGCAGCCAGTGGTAATCGTCCACACGGGTCTCGCCGTGGATTTTTGTCACGTGGGGCCGGCGTGCGGCAACCGGCGGCAGGGGCAGGAGGGAAGCAGGCATATTCAAAAAAACGGTCTGGAGATGAGTCGAAAACCCAAGGTTACCCATTCGGTGCGGTGGGGCCCGTTGAGCTGGAAGCCATAAGTGGAATCGATCTGCACCCGCTCGGGCACCAGCCAGAGGCGGAAACCCAGTTGCGAGAACCGGTCGAAACCCGTGGCCCCGTAGGCCTCCGTGGCAATCATGAATCGCGGCGTGAGGTAAATCTCGGCACCAACGCCGTATGACAGGCCGCGGCGGCGGTCATCGCGGCTGTCGATGCCACCGGCATTGAACAGCAGCACCAACCGGTCATCGGCAAAGGACCTGGACACCGGCACGTAGAAATAATAATTGCCCCAGAGGTTTTGCCGAACGTTGATGTCGGCGTGGCGGATCGCACCCGCCGCGACCCCCCAGCCCCAAGCGTTGGTCTCCAGGGGCCGCGCCAGCACCTTCGCCTGGAACTGATAGTCGGCGTGGTCACGATCGCCCGGACCACCGAACAGTGCTCCGCCGCCCGCGGTGAGTTCCACCCCGAAGGGGTTGCAGGCCGGCAGCGCCCACCATTCCTGGCCGCCAGGCGTGTGCTTGACCCACGATTCCACCTGGCAGGCACCACGATCCACCACTCGCGCGTCGTCCACGATGAAAGGCCGGGCTGCCAGCAGGGGCAGCGGCAGGCAGCACAACAGCACGGCGGCGAGGCGGCGCATGAACGCAAGGCAACAGGGCAGCGGGTGCGAGAATACCTCAGCCGCATGGCGGCAGATCGTGCACCGCGCTAAAATCTCGCGCCCTGCGATGTTCCTGATGGCGGTTTCCGAAGCGATGGAAAAATACGAGTCTGATGTCACCCTGTTTCTGCAGCAGTTCCTGAAGGACCATCCTGAGGTCCCGGAGAAACAGCGGCGCGCGCGTGCCACGTGGTGGGACAAACCCTACGATGCCCAGCAACGGCAGGATTTTGAAGCCGCGCGCGTACCCAAGAAACCCTACGAGTATTACAGCGATAACCCCTGACGGTGCTGTGAGCGCACCGCGTCCCGGCCAACGGAGGTCGCCCCCATGAAACGTTCTCTCGTCGCAGCCTCGCTGCTGTGCTTGCTCGCCCTGCCCGCCCGGGCCGGTTGGGAAGAGGCCGTGGCGGCCTACAACAACGGCGACTACGCCACCGCCGCGCGCGAATTCCGCCCCTTTGCCGAACAGGGTCAGGTAACTGCCCAATACATCCTCGGCTGGATCTACCAGGCCGGTGAGGGCGCGTCCCAGGATCTGGCCGAGGCCGCTAAGTGGTACCGCCGCGCGGCCGACAAGGGCAACGCCGACGCGCAACTGGCGCTCGGCTCCCTCTTCGCCGCTGGCGCCGGCGTGAAGCGCGACGACGCCGAGGCAGCGAAGCTGTTCCGCAAGGCTGCCGAACAGGGCAAGGCGAACGCGCAATACATGCTTGGCTACATGCTCTCCGCCGGCGAGGGGGTGGCCAAGAACGAAGCCGAGAGCTTGGTGTGGTACCGCAAGGCCGCAGAGCAGGGCCTGCCCGATGCCCAGTACGCCCTGGGCTTGGGGCTCGCCTTCGGCAAGGGCGCCACTCGCGACGAGCAGGAAGCCAACGGCTGGTATCGCAAGGCCGCCGAGCAGGGCCACGTGGAATCGGCCTATTTGCTTGGCTGGAACTTCGAGCGCGGCGTGGGCACCATCCCGAGTTACGAAGAGGCGGCCAAGTGGTATCGCCAGGCGGCCGACAAGGGCAACGTGGAGGCCCAGTTCCAACTGGCCACCCTTTACCGCGACGGCCGCGGCGTGGCGCGTGACGACGCCCAGGCCATGGCACTGTTTCGCAAGGCCGCCGAAAAGGACTACGCCTATACCACCGCCGCCGTGGATGAATTCCTCAGGAATGGGCGTCCCCAGGCAGGCTTCGAGTTGGCGGATGTCTGGCTCGCCCGGCATCCCGAAGACGTGCAGTTGCTGCTGGTGGTGAGCTTCGCTGCCATCACCGAGGCGCGCGCCGACCCCGCCAAGTACGGCGCCTTGGCACGCCGCTACGGCGATGCCACCCTGGCGCTCATCGAGGGTGGCAAGCGGCCCGCTACCATGACGGAGACCGAGTGGTCAGAGTACCGCGACCGCTGGCAGCCGCAGTTGCAGATCCAGTTGGGCACCCTCGCTTCCAAGGTCGGCAGCAGCGATGAGGCCCGCACGCGCTTCCAGAAGGCCACGACCCTCAACCCGAAGGAAGCCTATGGCTGGTATCTGCTTGGGCAAACGTACTTCGCGGAGTACGAAAAGCTCAATGCCGCAAGCAAGGCCCTGGAGGGCAGCGCCAAGAGCGAAGCAGTGGCCAAGGCCTTCTCGAAGCTCGACCAGGTGATCGAATCCTATGCGCGCACAGTGGCGCTGGCGGAGGGTAAGGACAACCTCAAAGACTTGTACGCCCCGGTGCTAAAAGATCTCACCAACGTGTACGAATTTCGCAACGGCTCCAGGACCGGTCTCGAACAGCTGATCGCCAGATACCGCTCCTGACGGGCTTCGGTGCACGGCGTGCCTTCGCCGCTCTTCCCGGTGCGCACTGGGACCCTGGCGGCTTGCACATTCCCATGGCTGCTGCTTCAGGGTTTGGCGTTTCGGTGCCCCTTTGACCCGGGTTTCACGGCTGCCGACGCCTTCGGTGGGGCTACCAAGGGCTTGGTGGCAGGTGCGGCCTTGGGAGTTGCTGCCTCCCGCGGCGCGGTCCGCGCTGAATGGGCGGGCGCGGCGAGTTCGTCGGAACTCTTCAAGCCTGGCGGTTTCTGGCTCGCCGCGCCCCTTGCCGGCGCTGGCTGGTCCAGGGACGGCGGCACGCCTTCCGCTGCGTCGATTTCCACGTCGATGGCAAAAATGGCTTCCCGGTTTGGAAATCGGCCACACTCCAGCCGCATGAGGCCCTGGGGACCCTTCCAGGTACGCAAGCGCCTCTCCAGCCCTTCCTCGGTACGCGACTGAAACCCCGACGGCTGTCCGTAGCGGGCCACCAACGCATCCAGCACCCCGCGGCATCCAGGAAAGCGGCGCTCGATGCTCTCGGGCGTGAAGCCCTTGGAATCACGATCCAGACCGAGCGTGACCCGCACCGTGCGCCCCCGCTCGAGGGTAAGGGCCAGGGAGGTGACCTCCGCACGGGTATCCTCCGGTGCGAGGCGCACCACATAGCGCCCGTCACCCTCGCGAAGCGCCTCGTCGAAGCGACCCTCCGCATCTTCGGGCAGCAGCACACTGCCGGTGGCCCGTTGCCAGAACTCATGAACCGATGCCGGAAACAGCTCGCGCAGGCGGCGCGCCTCTGTTTCCAGGGAAAGGCCCCCGTAGTCAAAGGCCCGCGCAGGCATGGCGACCAACAGGCACAGAAGCAGGTAGTAGCGGTGCAACATCGCTCAGGGAAAGTGGGAAAGGCCTGGGTACGCACTATAAACTGACCGCATGTGCGGCCGGTATTGCCTCGATGAAAATCCCCAGGCGCTGGTGCAGCGCTTTGCGCTCGCGGCCGTGCCGCGCTACCAGCCGCGCTGGAACATCGCCCCCGGCACCTTGGTCCTGGCCATCCATGCCGGCGACGCGGGCCGCGTGGGCGAGGCCATGACCTGGGGCCTGGCGCCACGGTGGGCGCGGCGCGCAGGCCGCCTCCCCCAGCCCATCAACGCCCGCGCCGAAACCCTCGCCCAGCGCCCCATGTTCCGGGCTGCGTTGCACCGCCATCGCTGTATCCTGCCCGCCTCGGGGTTCTACGAATGGCAGACCCTGCCCGGCGTTGGCGGCGCGCGGCCACGCAAACAGCCCTGGTACGTGCACCCTTCAGGCCTTGGGGTGTTTGCGCTGGCAGGGCTGTTCGAACCCGGCGAGGCGGGTGAACCGGCCAGTTGCTGCATCGTCACCACCGATGCCAACCCCGCCATGGCCCCGATCCACGACCGCATGCCAGTGCTGCTCGATGACGGGGCGGTGCAATGCTGGCTTGATCCAGGCGCCGATGCCCGCGAGGTCGCCGCGCTGCTGCACCCTTGCCCCGCGGCATGGTTGTTGATGCATACGGTGAGTGCGGTGGTGAATGCTGCTCGCGCCGAGGGAGCCGCGCTGATCCAGCCCCTGCCACCCGCGGGGTAAACTCCCGCCCGCGCAACACCCACCAGACCGAATTCCCTGGAGACCTGTTTCATGGCCGATGCCAGCGACACCTGCACCATCTACTATTTCTTGACGCCGGTGTCGCCCTGGACACATTTCGGCCACGCCCGCATCCGGCGGATCGCCGAGCGGGCTGGGGCGGCGCTGCTGCCCAAGCCCGTGGACTTCGGCAGGGTCTTTGCCGTCTCGGGCGGCTTGCCCCTGGGACAACGCGCCCCTCAGCGACAGGCCTACCGGCTTCAGGAGTTGGCCCGCTGGCGCAGCTTCCTCGGCATCCCCATTCACATCCACCCTCAGTTCTTCCCTGCCGACGCCACCCTGGCCATGCGCGCCATCGTGGCAGCCGCACCCGCTGGCACGGCTGCTCAGCTCGACCTCGCAGGCGCGCTGCTCAAGGGCTGCTGGGAAGAGCAACGCAACGTGGCCGACCCGGCCACGGTTGCCGCCCTCGCCGAAGCCTGCGGGCTGGACGGCGCGGCGCTGCTGCAAGCCGCTGCCGCGCCGGACGCGCAGGCAGCCTGCGATACCTGCACTCAGGAGGCCATCGACCGGCAGGTGTTCGGAGCCCCCACCTACGTGATCGGCGACCAGCTCTTCTGGGGCCAGGACCGGCTGGATTTCGTGGCGCGCCACCTGGGCGTGTCCGCTGACTGAACACCCCGCGAACCCGGCCCGCCGCCAGAGCGCCCCATGAATGCACCTCTTCAACCGCCGCGCCTGTCGGTGCTCGACCAGAGCCCCATCATCGAGGGCCATTCCCCAGCCGAGGCGGTGCGGCAAACGGTGGAGCTTGCCCGTCACGCCGAGGCGCTGGGCTACCACCGCATCTGGCTTGCCGAACACCACAACATGCGCGGCCTGGCCGACCCCTGCCCGGAGATCCTGCTGGCGCGCGTGGGTGCCGCCACCTCGCGAATCCGCATCGGCTCAGGCGGCGTGTTGCTGCCCTACTACAGCGCTCTCAAGGTGGCCGAGGTGTTCCGCATGCTCGAAGCGCTGTTTCCCGGCCGCGTGGACCTGGGCATCGGCCGGGCGCCCGGCACCGACATGCTCACCAGCCAGGCGCTATTCCAGGGCGCGCACTACGACTTCAACCAGTTTCCAACCCATGTGCAGGAAACCGTGGCGCTGCTCGACAACGCCCTGCCCGCGGACCATCCCTACGCGGGCCTTCGCGCCATGCCCACGGGCGAAGGCACCCCCGAGGTCTGGCTGCTGGGATCTTCTGACTACTCGGCCCAGCTGGCCGCGTGGCTGGGGCTGAGCTTCTCCTTTGCACACTTCATTTCCGCCCACGGCGGCGACGCCGTCGCCCGCCTGTACCGGCGCGATTTCCGGCCCTCGGCGCGGCAAGCCGCGCCTGCTGCCATGCTCACGGTGTTTGCCCTCGCCGCCCCCACCCGCCAGGAGGCGGAGCGGCGCGCTGCACCCATCGACCTGCGCAGGCTGCAGATGGCCCGCGGTTTCGACGCACCGGTGGCCACGGTGGAACAGGCACTGGCCCGGGAGTACTCGGCGGCCGATCGTGCCATCATCGAGCGCGAACGCGCCCGGGCCATCATCGGGACCCCCGACCACGTGCGCGGGCGCATCCTGGAACTTCAAGCGGCCTTCCAGGCGGACGAAGTGATGGTCCTCACCATCACTGGCGACTACGCCCACCGGATCGAATCCTATGCCCTGCTGGCCGAGGCCTTCGGGCTGGCGCCTGCGGTAACCGCCACCACTGAGCACGGTCTTGAAGCCTTTCGCCACCCTGCACCTGGCTGACGCACACCTTGAGCCCGCGCCAGACGGCTCACAAGTGCGCGTCCTGCTGCGCCTCGACCGTGGGGGCATGGCGCAATTCCTGTTGCCGGCCGGCGCGGTATCGGCGGCTGTGGCCCATTGCAGCGTGGAAGAGATCTGGCTGATCACCGCGGGCACCGGCCAGATGTGGCGCGGCACGGCGCGGCACGCCGAGATCGTGCCTCTATCTCCCGGCACCTGCGTCAGTATCCCGGCAGGTACCGGCTTCCAGTTCCGCGCGGCGCCGGGTGAACCGCTGGTGGCGGTGGCGGTCACCATGCCGCCGTGGCCCGGCGGCGGGGAGGCAGTGCCCGTGGTTGGGCCCTGGACCACCTCGTCCGCCTGAAGGGGCCAGGCGAGGCCGTAGATCAGGACGCGGCGGCGCCCGCAATGCGCTCGGCGATGGCCAGCATCCGGTAGTACGACCTCACCACCGGCAGCTCGATCAATTCGCCATCCACCACCACCAGACCGGTGGTGCTGGTTTCGTAGGCGTGTACCACGCGGCGCGCCTTTTCCAGCTGCCCGGGTGCGGGCGAGAAGGCGGCATTGATCACCGCAATCTGCTTCGGGTGAATGGAGGCCTTGCCGGTGAAGCCCAGGGCTGCGCAGGCAGCCGCCTCCCGGGCCAGCCCGTCGGCGTCGTCGAGGTTCAGCCACGGCACATCGAGCAGGTCGATGCCAGCGCTGGCCGCCGCATGCACCAGACGCGAGCGCGCATACAACAGCGGTTCCCAGGATTTATGGCAGCGCAGCTCAGCGCTCAGGTCTACCGCACCGAGGATCATGGAATCGATGCGCGGGCTGGCGCGGGCGATGTCCACAGCCCGTTCCAGCCCCTGATTGGTCTCGATGATGACGCAAAAACGGATATGGCGCGCCGGCCCGGCGGACAGCAGCACATCGATCAACTGGATTTCCTCGGCACTCTTCACCTTGGGAATCATGATGGCTGGCGGCGGCGCCGGCGATTCCGCCAGCGCCTGCAGATCCTTCAGCCCGTGATAGGTGGACAGGGCGTTGATGCGCGCCATGGGCTCCACGCCGCCCGGGGCCGGCTGCGCGAACAACGGCAGCGCCGTGGCGCGCCCTTCGTCCTTGCGATCCAGCGGCGTGGCGTCCTCCATGTCGATGCACACGATGTCGGCGCCGGCATCCAGGGCCTTCAGGTAGCGATCGGGCCGCAGTGCGGGCACGAACAGCAGACTGCGGCGGGGGCGAACGGGGCGTGGCTCGGACATGGCATCGATCCTGGGGCGATTGGGGGATGCGAAGCAGGGCCGCGCATGTTAGGTGCCGCCGCCAGGCTTGTCACCGGGGCAGCAGCGGCAGCGGGCTGTATCATCCGCCGCCTTCGGTGCCAACACTCACCCGGGGGAGTGCATGAAGATCACCGCCGTCGAGACCATTCAGCTGGCCGAATTCCCCAACCTGCTATGGGTGCACATCCACACCGACGAGGGCCCGGTGGGGCTGGGCGAGACCTTCTATGCCGTGGCGCCGGTGGCCGCCCATATCCACGAAACCTGCGCCCCCTGGCTTCTGGGACGCAACCCGCTGGAGATCGAGCGCATCTCCCACCACTTTCTCAACACCTACCTGGGGTTCAACAGCGTGGGTGCGGAGATGCGCGCCTGCTCCGCCATCGATATCGCCCTGTGGGATCTGCTGGGCCAGGTCACCGGGCAGCCGATTTACCAATTGCTGGGCGGTGCCTGCCGCGACCAGGTGCGGGTGTACAACACCTGTGCCGGCTACCAGTATGTGCGCGCCAAGCCCACCCAGGACACGGGCAACTTCGGCCTGCCAGGGAAGATCGATCGCAGGAAGCGCCCCCACGAGGACCTGCACGCCTTTCTCAACGATGCGGGCGAGCTGGCCGAGAGCCTGCTGGACATGGGTATCCACGGCATGAAAATCTGGCCCTTCGACACTGCCGCCGAAGTCTCCAACGGCGCCTACATCTCCAACTCCGACCTGAAGAAGGCGCTGCAGCCCTTCGAGAAGATCCGCAAGGCCGTGGGCGATCGCATGGACATCCATGTGGAATTCCACTCCCTGTGGCAGCTGCCCGCCGCCATCCGCATCGCCGGCGCCCTGGAGCCCTTCGATCCCTTCTGGTTCGAAGACCCGGTGAAGATGAACAACCTCGATGCCCTGGCGGACTATGCCCATCGCACCAACGTCTGGGTCACGGCCAGCGAAACACTGGGTACCCGCTGGCAATTTCGCGAGCTGTTCCAGAAACAGGCGGTATCGGTGTGCATGCTGGACGTGGGCTGGACGGGCGGCCTGAGCGAATCGAAGAAGATCGCCACCATGGCCGAGGCCTGGGCGCTGCCCGTGGCGCCCCACGACTGCACCGGCCCGGTGATGCTCACCGCTTCGGTACACCTGTCCCTCAACTGCCCCAACACGCTGGTGCAGGAGATGGTGCGTGCCTTCTATTTCGACTGGTACCCTACCCTCGTGACGCAACTGCCGCCGGTGAACAAGGGCTTCATCCGTGCCCCCGAAGGCCCTGGACTGGGGTTGAAGCTTCAGCCGGGCGTGCTCAAGCGCAAGGACGCCACCATCCGCCGCACCGCCGCCTGAACGCCCACGAGCCATCGGCACTCCACCTGGCAACATGCCCTGCAAGCTCTACACGAGGTTCAAGCCCATGAGCGCTCCAGCCACCCGCCCTCTCGCCCCCGCCCGCCCCCTGATCACGGGCGCAGCCGTGCTGCTCCTGGCCGCCTGTGCCGCGCCGACCAGCATCAACCTGTGGCGCGAGGCCAAGGCGTACACGCTTCCTCAGTCCGCCTTGGGTGCCGTGCCCTGTGTCTCGGACGGCGCGACCCGCGCCTTCGGCGCCACGCCCCAGCGCTCATCCCACAACAATTCGGGGCAAAATGCGCAGAACCGCCGCAACGGTCTGGGTGCCCCGGAAGAACTGGAAGTGCGGCCCGCCGACGCCGCCTCGGCAGACGAGCGCGTGCTGTTCGGCTTTTGGACCAACCGCCCTGATGCCACCCTGGTGCGCCTGGCGGTGGTAGCCGGCGCGGCGCGCCGCGCTGCCCTCGAAACCGCCGCCACCGCAGTACTCGAACAGTGCGGCGCATGGCCACCATGACACCGCACCGCACCTTCCGCCGCCATGCAATGCCGTGAGGGCTGCGGCGCCTGCTGCATCGCCCCTTCCATCACCAGCCCTATCCCCGGAATGCCCCACGGCAAGCCGGCAGGAGAGCCGTGCGTGCAACTCACGGCGCAGCGACGCTGCGCGCTGTACGGTCAACCGCAGCGCCCGGCCTGCTGCGCGGGGCTCGAGCCATCTCCCTCCATGTGCGGCGAAAGCCGCGAGCAGGCGCTTGCCACCCTGACGTGGCTCGAAGGGGTGACGCGCCCGGGCTGAACCCGGGAAGGTCAGTCTCAGTCGTTGTGCAGCCGCGCCTCAAAGCCGGCCGCCCGCACCCGCTCGATCACCTGCCGCACGTGCTCGAAGCCGCGGGTCTCCAGCACGAAGTCCACCTCGGTCTCCTGCAGGGGCAGGTTGGTAAACGCGCGCTGGTGGTGCACTTCCTCGATGTTGGCGTTGGCCTCGGCCAGCGCGGCGGTCACCCGCGCCAGCGAGCCTGGCAGGTCGCGCAGCGCCACGGTCAGGCGCGTGAGCCGGCCGGTGCGCACCATGCCGCGCTGGATCACGTCGGCGAGGGTGAGGGGGTCGATATTGCCACCGCAGATCACCAGACCCACGCGGCGCCCGGCGAAGCGCTCGCGGTTGCGCAGCAGGGCGGCGAGCCCGGCGGCGCCCGCGCCCTCGGCCACGGTCTTCTCGATCTCCAGCAGCAGCAAGATGGCGCCCTCGATGTCGCCCTCGTCCACCAGCAGCACCCGCTCCACCAGGCGCCGCACCACTTCCAGGGTGAGGCGGCCGGGTTCCTTCACGGCAATGCCGTCGGCCAGGGTGGAGGTGCCGAACACCGGCGCACGCCCCTCCAGGGCGCAGGCCATGGAGGGAAACCGCTCCGCCTCCACGCCCACCACGGCAATCCCGGGCGAAATCGCCTTGGCCGCCGTTGCGATGCCCGAAATCAGCCCGCCGCCACCGATGGGCACCACCAGCACCTCCAAGCCGGGCTGGGCGGCGAGCATCTCCAGGGCGATGGTGCCCTGCCCTGCCATCACGAGAGGGTCGTCGTAGGGGTGCACCAGCGTGAGACCACGGCTTTGCATCACCGCCATGGCCTGGGCCTTGGCTTCGTCGAAGCCATCGCCGGCCAGGATCACCTCGGCGCCATGGCCGCGAGTGCGCTCCACCTTCACGTGAGGCGTGGTGCGCGGCATGACGATGACGGCGGGAATTCCCAGGCGGCGGGCGTGATAGGCCACACCCTGGGCATGGTTGCCCGCCGACACGGCGATCACACCGGCGGCGCGCTGGGTGGCATTCAGGGAAGCAAGCTTGTTGAGCGCGCCGCGCTCCTTGAAGGAGGCGGTGAACTGGTGGTTTTCGAACTTGAGCCAGACCTGCGCGCCCGTCACCTCGGACAGGGTGCGCGAGGGCAGGCAGGGCGTGGCCACCACGTGGCCGTCGAGCACAGCGGCGGCGGCCTGCACGTCAGCCAGGGTGATGCTCATGGCGCGTGGCTGCGGGGAGGACCCGCGCGACGGCTGCGCCGGGAGCGCGCGCAACAAAAAACCCGCGCGAGCGCGGGTTCGGAAGCTACGGCGAGGCAGGCAGCCCGGAAGATCAGACTTCCTGGATGTTGGACGCCTGTTTTCCCTTGGGGCCCACGGTCACTTCGAAGCTGACACGCTGGCCTTCCTTCAGGGTTTTGAAGCCGTTCATCTTGATGGCCGAGAAGTGCGCGAACACGTCCTCGCTCTTGTCGTCGGGGGTGATGAAACCAAACCCCTTGGCGTCGTTGAACCACTTGACGGTACCGGTGGCCATGAGTGTGTCTCCTGAGTTGGTCTGTCTTCGGCGGGCTGCCATCCGCATCCATGTCCGGGAGCTTGGAGCGTGCATGGCACTCAAGTACCGCCGACCGCATGACCCCGTAACACGACGGCATCATACCCCCGCGCGACCGAAAATCCAGTCTCCCGAGCATCATGGGCGCGGCGCCCCCGGGGCGCGCAGCAGTCCGCGGGCGGCGAGGTTGTGCATCAGGGCGCCCGCCCCGAAGGTCCAGGGGGCGATGCGGTGGGCGAAATCCACCCGATTCACCAGCGTTCCCAGGCGTGGCGCGCGAATGGCCACCCGGTCGCCCACCCGGTGGGTGAAACCGCGGCCGGGCTCGCCGCGGTCGTGGGTGGGCGCGAAGGCGGTGCCCAGGAAAAGCATCAGGCCGTCGGGATACTGATGGTGCGCCCCCATGGCGTGGCGCACCAGCTCCACCGGGTCGCGGCTGATCTGGCGCAGCGAGTAGCCACCGCGCACGCTGAAGCCGTCCTCGCCGCTCACCTCCACGGCGATGCTCGTATCGCGAAGCGCCTCCAAGGGAAAGTGCTCGTCCAGCAGGCGGATGAAGGGGCCGATGGCGCAACTGGCGTTGTTGTCCTTTGCGCGTCCCAGCAGCAGGGCGCTGCGGCCTTCCCAATCGCGCAGGTTCACATCGTTGCCCAGGGTGGCGCCTCGCACCTGTCCGCGGCTGTCCACGGCCAGCACCAGCTCGGGCTCGGGGTTGTTCCAGGAGGAGCTTTCGAGGATGCCGATGTCCGCGCCGGTGCCCACGGCCGATAAGGGCTGGGCCTTGTTGAACACCTCGGCATCGGGCCCGATGCCCACCTCGAGGTATTGCGACCACAGGCCGCGCTCGCTAAGCACTGCCTTCACCCGCGCGGCTTCGGGGGAACCGGGCTGCACGCGGGACAGCGCTGTGCCCAGCTCGCGGTCCAGGCGGGCACGGATCTCCTCGGCCTGGGCAGCATCGCCGCGGGCGTGTTCTTCGATCACGCGCTCCAGCATGCTGGCCACGAAGGTCACCCCGCAGGCGCGCACCGCCTGCAGGTCGCAGGGCGCAAGCAGCCACGGCTGCGAGGCGTCGCGGCGACGCTCATCGCTATTGGCCAGCAGCGCGCGCAGTGGACCCACCGGGCGCACCCCGCCGCGGGCTACGGCATCGCGCAGCAGGGCCGCCGCATCGGGCTGGTCGAGCAACTCCGCAGAGGTAGGCGCCAAGGGGCTCAGGTCGAACACCTCGCCGCGGTGCACTGTCACCGGCGCGGGGCCCGGCACGACCCCGGGAATCCAGGCGCGGCCCAGCAACAGCGCCGCGTGGGCGTCCTCGGGCAAGGCGGCCTCTTCGTGCAGCAGCGCATCCATCGGCGACGCCTCCATGGCTTGCGGCGAGTCCCGACGGTTTACCGCGGCGCCACGGGTTGCATGCGGAACGCGTAGTCCATGCGGCACTCCGGCACGCACAGCACCGCCCAGCGGCGCTGCTGGTCGAACTCGGCGAACCACACGTCGAACTCGTGGCCCAGGTTGTTTTCGGCGCGCAGGTGCAGAAGAGTACGCGGCAGCGCCGGCTCGGCCTCTCGGTAATTGGCAACCAGCCCGGCGAGCCAGGCATGGCGCTGTGCCAGGGCCTCTCCGCTCACCGGCTCCAGCGCCAGGGCGATGAAATACTTCGCCCCCGGCTCGTCCTCCGAGGCGGTGGCCGACCACGCGGGAATCACAGGCCGGACCTTGAAGCTGGCCGGATAGCGCCATTGCCAACCCGGGGCGGACACCAGTTGCTGGCCGAGCGGGCTGCATTCGATCACCGCCCAGTGCGACAGCGGCGCGGGCAGCGCCTTGATGGCATGGGCCGGCGGCGACTCGCAGGACATGACCTCCATCGTTTCGTGGGCCGCCGTGTCGTGGCCGGCATGGGCGCGGGCGTCGGCGGTCCAGACACCGGCAGCAGCGAGGACGGCAAGCAGACGAAGGGCAGTCACGGCGGGGCTCTCTTTCGAAGCGAAGGGAGGCGCAATTATAGGCAGCCGTACGCCTGCCGCCGCTGTACTGAAAGGCGCAAACGGGGCCAGAATGCCGATTGGCCCGACCGACGTCTCCCCGGCGCCGCCCTCGTCTCCACCCGCCCCGCCGCACCGTCCGCGTGTTCGACCAACCCATCGCCTTCCTCGACCTGGAAACCACCGGCGCCACGGCGCACGCCGATCGCATCACCGAAATCGGCATCGTGTCGGCGCAACCCGGCCTCACCGGCGTGCGGGAGTGGTCCACCCTGGTGAATCCTGGCATGCGCATCCCGCCGGCCATCGAGACACTCACTGGCATCAGCAACGCCATGGTGGCCGATGCGCCGCCCTTCGAGGCGCTGGCCACGGAGCTGCTGGAGCGCCTGGAGGGCCGCCTGCTGGTGGCCCACAACGCGCCCTTCGACTACGGCTTTCTGCGCAACGCCTTCGAGCGCGCCGGCATCGCCTTTCGCAGCCGGGTGCTGTGCACCGTGCGCCTGTCGCGCCGGCTGTTCCCCGCCCAGCGTCGCCACAACCTGGACAGCATCATCGCGCGACACGGCATCGCCTGCGCCACACGCCATCGCGCGCTCGCCGATGCGCGCGTGCTGCACCACTTCGCCGAGGCGCTGCGCGTGGACCCCGGCGAGGCGGTTGTGGGGCAGGCGGTGAACGAACTGCTGCGCAGCCCAAATCTGCCGCCGGGGCTCAACGCCCTGGCCCTGGATCGCATCCCCGAGGCGCCCGGCGTTTACACCTTCCGCGGCGAGGGCGACATCGCACTGTACGTGGGCAAGAGCGTGCAACTGCGCAGCCGCGTGCTGTCGCACTTCACCTCCGGACACCGGGTGGCCAAGGACATGCGCATCGCCCAGGAGGTGCGCGAGGTGCAGTGGCAGGAAACCGGCGGCGAACTGGGCGCCCTGCTCACCGAGGCGCGCCTGGTGAAGCGCCTCACACCCGTCTACAACCGCCTCCTGCGACGCAACGACGATCTCTGCGCCCTGCACTGGAACCCCCTGTCCACCACGCCGCCAGCGCTGGTGAGCGCGGCGCAGATCGACTTCGGCACCACCCGCGACCTCTATGGCCTGTTCCGCTCGCGAACCCAGGCATTGCGCGCGCTGCGCGAAATCGCCGACGCCCAGGGCCTGTGCCCGCGGGTGCTGGGCCTTGAAAAGGGCGGCCGGGGGCCGTGCTTCTCGCGCCAATTGCACAAGTGCCGGGGCGCCTGCTGCGGGGAGGAAACGCCCGTGGCACACGGCCTGCGGCTCGCCCAGGCGCTGTACCGTCTGCGACTGGAATCGTGGCCCTTTCCCGGCGCCGTGGGCGTGCGCGAAACCTCCCCTTCCGGACGCACGTGGGTACACGTGCTCGATCGCTGGTGCTACCTGGGCAGCGCCGAGAACGAAGCGGACCTGCACGAAACCCTGGAAGCGCGCCGCGAGCGCCCCGCCTTCGACCTGGACACCTGGCAGATCCTGGTCAAGTGGTTGGGCCCGCGGCGCCGCGAGCTCGATCTGGTGGCGCTGACGGTGCCTTCGGCGGCGCACGCCCCCTAGGGCCCGGGCCCCAACGGTCCGCCAGCCACACTACGCGGGCTGCCCCAGGTTCGAGAAGTACGCGGCGAAGGGAATCACCATCATTGCGCAACCGGCATGGGGCATGCGAATGCCGTTGGCCGGCGGCGAGCAGCCCGCCGGATGCCCAAGCCGGTCAGGGTGGCCTCGGGCAGCGTGGGCTTCCTCATGATAGGCCAAGCCACCCCCACAACGCGCTGCCGATCAGACGGCCCGGCAGCAGCGTGAACAGCCCCGTGATGACCAACGCCCCCACGTACAGGGCGATCATGTTGACGCGATGAGCTTCCACCCGGTGGGTACACGCGGCCAGCACGCCAGCGGCAAGCGAAACCAGCGTAAACGCAGACAGCCCATGGATCCAGGAAAACCCCGTCGGGCCACGGATTGCAAACGAGAGGCCCGCCACCGCGGCCATGCACAGCACCCAGATCCAACCCCAGCGCCGGTGGGCACGGCTACCCTTGCGCGAGCGCAGCAGCCAGGCGCCGAGCAACACGGCGGCGCCAGCGGCGAGCGCGTGGGTAACGATCGTGGGGGTCCAGGCGTATGCGGTCGAGGACATGGGTCCGCCCTCACGCGCCCCGGCCCAGCCGGTAGGGCTCCTCGAAGTCCAGGAAGTCCCGCTCCTGGCGGGCGTCATCCATCCATGCGCGCACACCCGGCAGTTCCATCACCCGCCCCATGTAAGCGGTAACCGCATCGGGCACCGGCAGGCAGTAGGTGCGCAACCGCATCACCACGGGCGCGTAGTAGGCATCGGCCACGCTGAACGCGCCGAACAGCATCGGTCCGCCATGCTCGCTCAGCAATTCGCACCACATCTGCACGATGCGATCGAGGTCGCCGCGCACGCCGGGCCGGTCCCGCAGAACGAGGGCCCCGACCTCGGGCAGCCGGGCCTCGATGTTCATGGGGCAGGCGCTGCGCAGTGCGGCAAAGCCGCTGTGCATCTCGGCGCAGACGCTACGCGCCCGAGCGCGTGCCGCCCGCTCGCGCGGCCACAGCTGACGCTCGGGAAAGCGTTCGGCGAGGTACTCGGCGATGGCCAGGGTGTCCCACACCACGAGGTCCTCGTCCGCCAGCACTGGCACCTTGCCGGCAGGACTGAGGGCACGCATGCGCTGCTTGAATTGCGAATCCGGCGAAAAGCTGTCGAAGCGCACCATGACTTCATGGAAGACGATGCCGGTCTCGCGCATCAGCACCCAGGGGCGCATGGACCAGGAGGAGTAGTTCTTGTTGCCGATGTAAAGCTGCATGTCCGGTTCCTCAGGTCAGCGAGCGTGAATAAATCAGGCGCGCAGTGGGGCGGCCCCGTTGAGCAACGGCGCCAGGGAGGCCGCCGGGGCAGGCAGCAACATCGCAAGCGGGGCCCTGGGCCTACCGGCCCGCCTGGCCCATGGTGCCGGGGATCAAGCGGGTACCCCCTCCACAAAGCGCTCCACCAACTGGACAAACAACGCCGGCTGCTCCAGGTTGGAGAGATGCGCGGCGGAGGGAATCACCGCCAGTTGCGCACCCGGGATGGCGAGCTGGATGGCGCGGGCCGCCTCCACCGGCGTGCCCACGTCCTGATCGGCGGCAATCACCAGGGTGGGCACGGCGATGGCGCCGAGCCGGTCGGTGAGATCAAGTCCGCGGATGGCGGCACAGCAGCCAAGATAACCCGCGGGCGGGGTGGCGCGGATCATCCCGGCCACGGCCGCCGTAACCTCGGGGCATCGGGCGCGAAAGCCGGCAGTCAACCAGCGCTCCAGAGTGAGCTGCACCATGGGCTCCATGCCCGCGGCCGCCACGGTATCCATGCGCTGCTGCCACACGGGCTGCGCCTCGGGCGGAATGCGGCTTGTGGTGTTGCACAGGATCAACCGCTCCAGCCGGCCGGGTTGCAGCAGCGCGTGGCTCATGGCGATCATGCCGCCCATGGACAGACCTACGAACGTGCAGCGCTCGATGGCCAGGGCGTCCAGCAAACCTTCCAGATCGTCGGCCAGCTGCCGCAGGGAATACTCGCCGGCGGGCGCGCTGCTGCCGCCGTGGCCGCGGGTGTCGAATCTCAGCACGCGGAAGCGGCCGCGCAGCGCCGCGGCCTGGGCGTCCCACATGCCCCCATCGCAGGCCAGCGAGTGGCTCATCACCAGCCATGGGCCTTCGCCCTCAGCGGTGCAGCGGATGCGGATGCCGTTGGCAGTGACATGCATGGGAACCCCCGGTCGTGGTTCAGCCCCATGGGCTGTAAAGACCGTTAGTATAGAAAGCCCCATCAAGCCACCACTACGGAAGACTGCCCCCATGGCACAGAACGCACTGCATGTGATCTTCGGCACCGGCCCGCTGGGCCTGGCGGTGATGCGCGAATTGCGCCGACGCGGCTTGCCGGTGCGGCTGGTGAATCGCAGCGGCAAGGTGACGTTCGAGAAAGACGCCCAAACCCAGGTGGGCGGCGGCGACGCGGCCGACCCTAAGCTGGCGCGGGAGGTGTGCGAAGGGGCCGCGGTGGTGTACCACTGCGTGGGCCTGCCCTACACGCGCTGGCGCGAGTTTCCCGACATCGCCCGCGGCATCGCCGAAGGCGCCGCCCATGCGGGCGCAACGCTGGTTTACGGCGACAACGTGTACGCCTGGGGGCACGTGAAGGGCCCCATCCACGAGGGTTTGCCCGAGGCGCCGAATACCGTCAAGGGCCGCATTCGCGCCGAGGTGGCGGGGTTGCTGCGTGACGCCCACGCGGCGGGAAAGGTGCGCGTGGCCATCGGCCGGGGCTCCGACTTCTTCGGCCCCGGCGTGACCGAGGCATCCATGCTGGGCAGCCGCGTGTTCGGCCGCTTGCTGGCAGGCAAGGCCTCCCAGGTGGTGGGCAACCCCGACCGCCTGCACAGCTACACCTTCATCGAAGACTTTGCCCTGGCGCTGATCATCCTGGGAGAACGATTCGAGGCAGCGGGCGGCACGTGGATCGTACCCACGGCACCGGCCCTCAGCACGCGCGATACGGTGGCGCTCATCGCCCGCCTCGCCGGCGCCCGGCCGTTGCTGTCGGTGGCGCCGCGCTGGCTGTTGGGGCTGGCAGGGATGTTCGACCAGCAGATGCACGAACTACGTGAAATGCTCTACGAGTTCGAGGAGGACTTCGTGCTCGACAGCTCGCGCTTCCGCCACACCTTCGGCCTCGATTCCACTCCCCTCGAAGACGCTCTGCTGCGCACCGTGGAGTGGTACCGCAAACCCTGACCCCCTCTGGTGCAAGACCGCCTTCGCCAACCAGCCTTGACCCTGGCAGGGCGTACACCGCAGACTCCCACGCACAATAATGCCGGCTCCACCCCAAGAGGTGTGCTGACCGGCGCTTCACGGAGGAGTAGCAACCTTGCGATTGATTCAGTTCACGGATCCAAAGGGCGTGCGGCGGGTGGCACTGTCGGACGATGGCGACACGGTCCAGGTGCTCGACGGGCCCGCAAGCGTGCGCGACCTTGCGCTCGAGGCGGCCCGCACCAGCCGCACTCTGGCGGCGGTGGCGGCATCCCGAGCGGGCACGGGCGTCGAGCAATGGGCAGACCTCATCGCGCAGCGCCGCCTGCTGCCCCCCATCGACCATCCCGATCCGGCGCACTGTCTGGTCACGGGCACGGGGTTGTCGCACCTGGGCAGCGCGGCGGCACGCGACGCGATGCACGCGAAGCTCCAGGGTGACGAAACCACGCTCACCGATTCCATGAAAATGTTCAAATGGGGTGTGGAAGGCGGCAAGCCGGCACCGGGTACCATCGGGCGCGCTCCGGAGTGGTTCTACAAGGGTGACGGTCGCTGGGTGGTTCCGCCGGAGCAGCCGCTGGAACTCCCCGCGTACGCCGAGGACGGCGGCGAGGAGGTGGAAGTGGCCGGGTTGTACGTCATCGACTGTGACGGCACGCCGCTGCGCGTGGGTTTCGCGCTGGCCAACGAGTATTCAGATCACGTGGTCGAGCGCCAGAACTACCTCTACCTTGCCCACAGCAAACTGCGTCAGAGCAGCTTCGGGCCGGAGTTGCTGCTGTGCGAACTGCCCCGCGATGTGCGAGGCCACGCGCGCCTGCTGCGCGGCGGTAGCGTGGCGTGGCAGTCCGACTGGCTGTCCGGCGAGGACAACATGTGTCATTCGGTGGCAAACCTGGAGCATCACCACTTCCGCTATCGCGGCTTCCGCCACCCCGGCGATGTGCATGTGCACTTCCTCGGCGCGGCAACCGGTAGCTTCACCCAGCAGGTGCGTACGGAGCCAGGAGACGTGTTCGAGATTTCCGCAGGCGGGTTCGGCAGGCCCTTGCGCAATTCCCTGGGCCCGGCGCTGGAGCCTTCGCAGCCGCTTGGCATACGGTCTCTCTGACCTGCTTTCAGAGCGCGCTCGTGACTTCACAAACGCTCGGAGCGGCCCTCGCCCTCGAAAAAGTAATCCCGCACCACGCCGCGGCTGTCCACCTCCAGGCTCATTCGACACCGATATGCACCCTGTGCGCCACCCAGCCGGCGGTGTCGCGCCCGTAGGACAGCAAAGCGTGCCGCGCCCGAAGAGGTCGCTGGCGGGCAGGCGGGCCAACGGTGCCACCCTGGGGCTCCCACCGGTACAGCCACAGCATGGGGCGATCATTACCCTCGATGCTGCCGCAGCTTGGCGACCCGTAGGCCGCCAGGGCTTCGTCCACAGGCTTTCCCACCAACCGCGACAGACGATCACCCACCCGTGATGACGACTGCGCCGTCGCACAACCGCCTAGCCACGCAAATGCGAACAGCGCCAAGAGCCAAGACAAGCCGCGTCGATTCATCAATTCCGCCCCTCCGGATTCACCCTTCATAACGGCAAAGGATGGGCGTTGTTGAGGTTGCGCCGGCCTGACCGACGCCGCTGGCGAGATGAATCGCGGTCACCGCCTCAGAGAGTCTCCTTGATCAGCCGGCCATGGGCCGGCTGCAGCGGGCGCGCGTTCATGCCGTAGAGCTTCGAGAACACGTTAACCTGGCCGCGGGAGATGGGTACCGGGGTCTTCAATACCACCCATTGCACACCCTCCGTGCAAGGAGGTGTGGTGAGCGACCCCATGTAGGTGAAATAGCCGCGGCTGCGCGGCAGAAGCGCCTGCAAGTCCACCTTCACGCCGGTGATTTCCTCGTCGCGGCCGGCCTCCAGGGGCAGGTGGTTCCACAGGGTCTGGATCACGGGGTTGTCTGGGCCCGGGGAGAACATCACCGCCAGCACTGCCGTCCTGCCGTCCTTGGACTTGTGCACGAAGTGCGCCGCCATCTCGTAGACCTTGCCTGCGATACGCTCCTCGCTGGGCTTGTGAAAATGGAACTGCAACAACTCGTAACTGCGCGTCCCGAGGATCATCGTGTTGCCTGGGGGTGCGGTCACCTGCACCGTGCGACCGTTGTCCACGATGCGCAGGGGGAAGGGCTTGTAGTCGAATCTCAATCCATCGATCTGCAGCCGGACGCTGTCCTTGATGTCGATGGGCGACTGGCGTTGCCCCTGGGCGCACAACTGGAAGTCCGGGTCGAGCTTGTGCCAGGCGGCGGGGCCGTCCAGCTTACCCTCGTACGTCCAGCGCACCTTCATTGCCGGGGCACGGGGCGGGCCCTTGTCGGCAACGGCCTGCGCCTCCGCGGGTATCGCAGTCCTGGCGTCGGACTTGCCTTGCGCCTGCGGGGCGACGGGCGGCTGAGGCTTTGCGGATTTCGCCCCACCGGAGGGACTTGCCTCGTCACCGGCCGACCCGGTCTTGGCGTCGCCCTTGCCCTCCTGCGAGCCTGGCGGCGCAGCCGCTTTTCGGGGTGTCGCCCCTTGCGCAGCCTGGTCGTTCTTGCCCGTCGTTCCTGCCTCCCGCACCTCCCGGTCAACGCCAGGTTTGCCGGATAGCGCGGGCGGCTTGGGCTCCACCGCTGGCCTTGGGCTCTGCGCCGCAGAAGGCTCTACCGCGCCTGGAGCCGTTGCGCGGGACGGCACGGCGTCACCGGTTGCCTGAGACTCGCCACGCGCTTGTTTTGCGCAAGCAAGTTCCAGCATGCGCGACCGTGGCGAGTCGGGGACCACAGGCTGGGACAACTCCAGCCCCTCCGCGTTGGTGCGCAAGAGTTCACGGCCGTCTTCAGTGAAGAACACACGCGCCAGCGGCAGCGAATTGCGACGAACACAGTGGTAACCCGTGAGGGTCAGCACGCTCCGATAGGCCGTGTCGCCACTTCCAATACTCTGGTCACGCGGATGGACGACCTTGTCCCAGGCACGAGCAACATCCCCCTCCCGCACCACGCTGGCCGTGTCGAACTGCATCATCAAAGCCTCGGGCGAGGCGATATCAACCCACTGAGCCGCCGCGGCGCAGGCGCTACACAGCGTCAACATGGCGCCCACAGGCAAACGCATGGCAAGGCTCCAGCAAAAAGACCAGTGTAGGCTTTATCGGCAGCAGAGGCTCCGGGTTGAGCCGAATCCCGGAGGCGGTTTGGCCATTGGAATCAGAGCGTTGAGCCATGCGCCCCGGGTGGCTACAATGCGCTGCCGCGCTTGCCCCCTGGGCAGCCTCCCGCATCTTCAAGAGTCGATACCGCCATGGACCACCAACAGCTCTACAACGTCAACGTCCTCTCCCAGGACGTGCTGGCCACGCCCACTGAAATCAAGCGCCGAGTGCCCCTTACCGCACGGGCGGAGCAGGCCGTGCTGGCGGGGCGCCACACCGTTGAGCAAATCCTCGACCGCCAGGACCACCGCCTCATGGTGGTGGTGGGTCCGTGCTCCATCCACGATCCCGTGGCCGCCCTGGACTACGCCCGCCGCCTCAAGGCGCTGTCCGACGAGATCGGCGACACCATCACGGTGGTCATGCGGGTGTATTTCGAAAAGCCGCGCACCACCACCGGCTGGAAGGGCCTCATCAACGACCCCCACATGAACGACTCCTTCGATATCGAACACGGGCTGCAAATGGCTCGCAAGGTGCTGGTGGATATCAACGAGCTGGGGTTGCCCGCGGGCACCGAGGCCCTCGATCCCATCAGCCCTCAGTATCTGGGCGACCTGGTGGCCTGGAGCGCCATCGGCGCGCGCACCACCGAGTCACAAACCCACCGCGAGATGGCCAGCGGACTGTCCACGCCGGTGGGCTTCAAGAACGGCACCGACGGCGGCTTGCAGGTGGCCATCAACGCGCTGTTGTCGGTATCCAAACCGCACAGCTTCCTTGGCATCAACGCCGAGGGCAACGTTGCCATCGTTCGCACCCGCGGCAACGGCTACGGACACATCGTGCTGCGAGGCGGCGCCAAGGGCCCGAACTACGACTCGGTCACCATCAGCCTGGTGGAAAAGGAACTCGCCCGGCATTCGCTGCCCGCCAACATCGTGGTGGACTGTTCGCACGCCAATTCCAACAAGGACCCGTCCCTGCAACCGCTGGTGCTGCAGGACGCGGTGGCGCAGATCGTGGAGGGCAACCGCTCCATCGTCGGCGTCATGCTTGAAAGCCACCTGCACGCCGGCAGCCAGCCGATCCCCTCCGACCTGTCACGGCTGGCCTACGGCGTGTCGGTGACCGACGGCTGCATCGATTGGGAAAGCACAGCGCAGGCCCTTCGCGAGGCGCGCGTGCGGCTCAAGGACGTGCTCCCAGGGCGTGTGGCTCACAGGCCTGCCGCCGAAGTGCGGCCGCTGCGGGCCTGACCCGCGCCCCCGTCCCGCGCCAGCGCCCGGGACATCCCCATGGCCTACCCGCCCGACAAGGACGACCTCGCCGCCTTCCTGGCGGAGGTGGCGGATGCGCGCCCCCTGAGGATCCGCCCTCGGGTGGCCCATACGCGCGCTGCCCCGGCACCCATCCCGCGCCAGAGCCTGCGCGCCGAGCGCGAGGCCCTGGCTGACACGCTGAGCGACGCGCTGCCCGCCGACCTGGAACTGGAAACCGGCGAGGCTCTCTCCTACCGGCGCCACGGCATCGCCAGCGACGTGTTGCGGCGGCTGCGGCGCGGCCAGTGGGCCATCCAGGACCACCTCGACCTGCACGGGCTGGTGGTGGACGAAGCGCGCGCCCTGCTGGGCGCCTTCCTGGCCCAGGCGGTGCGGCGCGGGCTTCGCTGCGTGCGCATCGTTCACGGCAAGGGCCACCGCTCGGCCAGCGGCGAGCCCGTGCTCAAGGGCAAGGTGGCGGGCTGGCTGGCGCAACGCGACGCGGTGCTTGCCTATGTGCAGGCCCGCGACCAGGACGGTGGCGGCGGTGCGGTGATGGTGCTGCTGCGCGCTGCCCGAACCAGCGCGGGCGATCAGTAGCGCCGCGAACTGCCGTACCCCTCGTCGAAGAGCGAGAAGGGCGTGGAGCGCCCCACCAGCGTCTCGATGAGCATCAGTTCCAGGTCATCGTGGTTCTTGAGAGGCGCGCGCTGGATGCGCTGCGTCTCGCCGGCACCAGCGGCATACACGTAGCGCGGTACGTCGTGGTGAATGGACACCGCTTGTTCGCGGATCGAAGGATCGTCGCGGGCGGCGATCTCCGCGCTGCCGTAGCACAGGCACACGTAGGTGCGCTGCGCCTCGGCCTCCAGGTACAAGCCGGTGCCGCGGATGCCCACCGTGGCGGTGTTGCCTTGGGCCTGCTTTGGAACTGGCGTTCGGCCGAACACCGACAGTAACGCACCGGTGGTGAGGCGCAGCAGCGTCACCGCACCGTTACCGCCCTGCATTTCCAGGCGGCTGTTCTCGCGCAGCAGGAAGGCGTCGGTGCCCACCACGAAGATCGCCTTGCCGCCCTTGGCCACTTCCACCACTTCGCCCCCCGTGAGCCGCGACTGCAAGGTGGCGCGCTTGCCGTCGATCAGCACCCCGCCGCGCAGATCCCAGAATGACCGCCCTGGCGGAAGCGGGGCGGGCTTGCGCCCGAACCATTGGGCCCAGCCCGGGGGAGCCGCTGCCGCGAACAAACCGGCGGCCAGCGCGCGCTCCAGCAACGCGCGACGCGATTGCGCGCGGGACGGCGGAGGGGCGGTGCCGGATTTGTGCATCATGTGGGTTTCGTCGAGGGTGGGAATACTAACTGGCATTATCCGTGTACATCCTAGCCGGAGATAGCCCATGAGTGCCCGTTCCTGCCGTGCCCTCTGCCTGCCCTGGGCGGTGGCCGCCGCCCTTACCCACGCACCGGCCTGGGGCGCCGACACCCGGCTAGGCCTGCAGACAGACTTCGGCTACGACAGCAACGTGAACCGCGCCATCAGCGACAAGCGTGCCGACAGCTATGGTGAACTGGAAGGCTACGCGGCCCGCAGCTTCCTGACGGGCCCTCGCGCGGGCCTTGTGCTGCGCGCAGCGCTGCGCGCGCGCGAGTACTTCACCTACTCGGACCTCTCCAATCTCGGCCTTTCGGCGCGCACGGCATGGCGATTCCAACCCGGCTCCGGGTTTACCAGCCCATGGCTCGAGGCCGCCTTTCAGGGCGAGGCGCTGCGCTTTCGGGACAGCCCGATCCGGGATGGCGCCATCGTTTCGGCCAGCCTGAGCGCGGGCAAGTGGTTTTCCGACCGGCTGCGCGGCGTGGCCAGCGCCGCGTACGACCGCCGCTTCGCCAGTGAGGGAGACGTCTACGACCTCTCCATCCCGAAGGTGTGGGCTTCCCTCGACTGGCGCCTGAACGATTCGCTCACCCTGTACGGCACCGGCACCCTGATGGGCGGACAGCAGGTGTTTACCGCCCGGTCCGTGCGGGCACCGGGGCTCGGATGGTCCGCCGCGAGCCTCGGCACCAGCTACGCAGCATCGGCGAAAGACCCGGTGTTCAATGGCAGCGACGAACGCTTCACGGCTTACCGCGCCGATGCGCGCACCACCGTGCTGGAGGTGGGCGTCAACTGGGCGCTTGGCGGCAATCACGCCCTGGACCTCGGCCTTGCCCGCTTCCAAGGCAAGGCCGACGGCGGCCCCAGCTACGACGGCTATACGGCACGCGCGGGCTGGCTGTACCGCTTTCGCTGACCGGGCCGCGCGGCCCTCAGCGCCGCCGCTGCCGCCCGGGCACCTCGAGAACCCGTTCGCCCGCAACCACCCACACGCGATCTCCCGCGGCGGGATCCACCACCGCCGTGCCCGTGAAGGCGCCGAAAGCCGGCAGCACCGCTGATCCTGCCCCGAACCAGAAGCACGGCAACCGCAGGCTTTCGTTGGCGCGGCCCGTGAGCCGCATTGCCGGATGAATGTGACCCGCCAGCACATAACCGCCCACCCGGGGTCCGGGCTCGTGGCACAGCAGCCACGGCCCCACGGGGTGCGGCTCGCTCTCCACGCGCACGCCCAGGGAGCCGGGCGGATCGCCGGCACGGGCGTCATGGTTGCCACGCACCAGCAACAGCTCCAGGGCCGCCTGCCGCGCGCGCCAGGCAGCCAAGGCTTCCAGCGTGCCGGGCACGCGGCCCTGGCGGCTGTGCAGGAAGTCCCCGAGGAAAGCGACGCGCCGGGCCCCGCAGCGCGCCACGGCCGCATCCAGACGCGCCAGCGTCTCGCCGGTGGTGCCGCCCGGGACGGGAACACCCTGGGCGCGGAAACTGGCCGCCTTGCCGAAATGGGCGTCGGCCACCAGCAGCAGGTCCCCGTCCGGCCAGTACGCCGCGCGCTCGGGCAACAGGTGCAACGCCTCGCCCGCCACCTCAATGACGCGCCCGCCAACGGCGGCCGCCGCCTCGGCGAGGTCGCTCATGGTCGCCCGCGCACAGGGCGAAACAATGCACGACCGCAACATCGGGAAGCCACGGCGTTCAGCCCAGGAAAGGACTGGCAAATCGCGGCCCAAGGCGCAGCGGCGCGATCTCGTCCAGCAGCGCATCCAGGGTGTGCTGGAGGCTTCCACGCAGTTGCGCCAGCAGGGCCGCGGACCGCGCCGCGGGCGCCACGCCCATGGGCGGGGCCACGCGCACGTGGGCCACGCGCGCCCTCGCAGGCACCGGAATGAAGCGGTGCACGGCCTCGCGCCAGCCGCCCAGGCGCCAGTCGATGCGCTGGCGCTTGATGTTCTCGGCCAGGTCCTCCTGATGCCAGTGCGCCGCGCTGACCATCTCGGGCGTGAGGCGCAGGCAACGGCGCCCCGCCCGGGTCAACTGCCGGATGCGGGCGGCATCGCCTTGGGGCTGGCGCAGCCAGCGCTCGGCGGCCCGCAGCAGCGCCCGGGCCTCGTCCAGGGGGTCGGCGGCCGGCTCGGGCAAATCGTTTACGGCGGCGGAAAGACCCTGGCGCAGCCGCACGGCGATACCTTCGAGCAGTTGGCGCTGGATGGCGAAATAGTCGGCGCGGGCATCCACCGCCATGCCCAGCGCAGCCGCCTCGCGGGCCAGAACGAGGGTGTAGGCCCGGGCCACCCGCCGGGCCGGATCGCCGCCCCCGGCCGTGATGCCCAGGGCCGCTTCCGCCCGCGCCAGCTCACCGCCCAGCGCGGCCATGACATCGCCCGTGAAGCGCAGCTTCCACACCACGGGCACAACGTGGACCGTACGATCCATGCCGCGCCGCACGGCCAGGGCGGCGGCTTCCAGGGCCATGTCCACCACCCCCGGAAACAACGGCGCGATGCGGTCCGCGTGCCAGCCCACGGCGCCTTCCGGGTGCAGCAGCACCCCGTGCCCGCGCAGCGCCCACTCCACCGAGTGGGCGCGCCCTGCGGCGCCCCCGGCGCCGGGAATCTGGGCAATGAGGTTGTTCTTCAGCCAGAACCACTGGGCGATGGCGCCCATGCCGTTGACCACCTCATGGGTTGCCCAGCTCGCCAACAGCGGCGCCGCCCGCGCCGACAGCTCCTTGTCGAGCATCCAGTCGGTGAAGAACTCGGGATGATTGGGCGCGATGAATGCCGCCGTGGCGGGATTCACCACCTGCCGCAAGCGCTCCAGATGGGCGTGCGGCCAATCCACCCGCACCACATCGCTCAGGCCGCGGATGCCGGGCACGCGCCGCAGTCCCGGCAGGCCCCGCAACCCCGGCACCCCGCCCAGGCACAACGCGCGGTTCACGGGCACCAGCGCGCGCATCACCAGCGCGCTGGGCCGCGGCGTGACGAACGTGGTTAGGCGCTGGCGCGACACGGTGCGGGCGGCCCGCGCCGCGCGCACCCGCGGCGAGCGCTGTAATCGAAGTGCTTCATGCCTTGAACCGTACCACGCGCACCCCGGGCCCTCAACGCGCCCGCCGGCGCCGGGTTGTTACCGCGGCCCTGATTGACCGAAAATGACGCTTTGAAAGGAAGCGCCGATGAGCGGGCCCACCACCCTGGAATACCTGATCCTGCAAAGCGCGCTGCTGGGCGCCGAGGCGGCGCTGCGGGCCGCCCGTGAAATAGGCGACGCCCGGGACCAGGCCGTCCGCGACGCCACGCACCGCGCCGCGCAATCGCTGCGCATGCGCGAGGAGGCGCGCGCCGCCCTGCGGCACCTCGCCACCCACGCCCGCCAACTGGAAACGGCGCTGGAGCGCCTGAACGCGCTGGCGAGCCTGCATTCTCAAGACGGTACCGGCGCCGTGGTCGCCATGCCCGCGCGCCCGGCGAACGCCACCCACGAGTCCCTGTCGGCCTACGCCGCCCGCCTGGAGCAAGCCCTGGAAGAGGCCCGGGCGCGGCTGTCCGCCGCCGCCGCACGCATGACCAAGGCCCAGGCCGGATCGGCCGGCGCCGAAGGCCTCGACCGTCTGGCGAACCCGCGCTCGCTTGATGAACTGCTGGATGCCTACCTGGCGTCCGGCCGCTCGGCCCGCGACGACGCCCGCCTGGCCGAGCGCCGCGCGCGCATCGCACGGCTGCTGGCGCCGCTCGCGGCGGGTGAGTCGGTGGAGGCGCTGCCGGCGGACATGGGCGCCCTGCTTGCCGAACTCGCCCGGCCCGGAGAAGAACAACGCGCCCAGGCCGTGGAGCTGGAGCTGCAGCGGCTAGTGGCTCGGGAGCGCACCCGCCGCGAAGCTGCCGCCCGTGCCCAGGGCCGGGCGCGCGAGCTGCTCTCGCGCCTCGACGCGCTCACCGGCGAGGACGCGGAAGTGGATGCCATGCGCCAGTCCCTCGAACTGGCGGCCGCCGGCCTGATGGAACTCACCGAGCAGCACGAAGCGCGCGCCCAGGCCCTGGCCGAAGCGCGCCAGGCCGCCCAGGCCGAGGCCGTGCGCAAGGCCGCCGCCACCGTGCTGGAAGGCACCCTTGCCGACCTTGGCTTCGTGGTGGAGCCCATCTCCCACACGCTGTTCATGAAGGGCGGCGTGGCGCACTTCAGCCGTCCCGAGTGGGGCGAATACGCTGTCCGGCTGCGCACCTCGCCCGCCGATGCGACACTCAATTTCAACGTAGTGCGCGAAGCCGGCGCCACCGCCACCGACGCCGCCTCGGCCCGGCTGCGCGACCTGCGCGCCGAGCAGACCTGGTGCGAGCACATCCCCCGGCTCACGCAGGCGCTGGAAGCGCGCGGCATCCGCCTCAAGACCCGGCGCCTGCTGGGCGCGGGCGAAGCGCCCGTCCAGGTGGTGCCAGCGGGCGCGCTCTCCGGCCTGGCCAAGCCCGCCGCCGACACCCGCGCCGCCCAGCCCGCCCCCGCCGCCCGTGAGGCCCCATGAGCGTCCCCGTCCCGCGGTGGCTAGGCGATCTGGAGCGCCTGCTCCCGATCCGTTCCCAGTTCGTGCTGTCAGGCAACGTGCGCGACCTCGCCATCCTTGAAGCCGCTGGCAAGCCGGTGCTGGTGCCGCTGGTGCGCGCCCTCTGGGAACGGCTCAGCGCACGGGGCTATCGATTCGCGGTGCTGCACGACATGGTGGACGGCGTGCGCGTCTACCCCGCCCAGGAAAATCTCCGCGCCCAGGCCGCCGAGTGGCTGCAATTGCCGCGCGCCGACGGCGCCGCGCCCATGGGCCTGGAGGCGCTCGCCCAGTTGGCCGCGCGGGTCGCCGCGCTGCGCGAGGCGCGCTGCGCGCTGGTGCTGGACTACGCCTCGCGCATCGCCCGCGCGCCCGCCGGCCTCGACGCCGCCGAGCACCGGTTCTTCGTGGCCATGGAAAAACTCGCGGCCGGCGCCGCGCCCGTGGTACCGAAGGACAGCACCGCCGCCGACCGTTCACCGCGCTTCAATCCCATTATCTGGCTCGCAAATCGCAACCAGGACCTGCCCTCGTGGCTCACCCTGGACAGCGAGCGCATCGAAACCATCGTCGTCCCCGAGCCCGACTACGAGGCCCGCCGCGCCGCCGGCGCGCTTCTGGGGCCGCTGTTCAGCGACTTCGACGCCGCCGGTGCCGAGGCCCAGGCGCGCTTCGCCGTCAACCTCGCCGATGCCACCGACCGCATGACCCTCACGGCGCTCGCCGACATCGCCCAGCTCGCGGGCGGCTCGGGGCTGGGCATCGGGCGCGTGGATGACGCGGTGCGCACCTTCAAGGTGGGCGCCACCGAAAACCCCTGGAAGCAGCCCTACCTGCGCCAGCGCATCGCCGGAGCCACGACCACCATCGAGCGTCGCATCAAGGGCCAGCGCCATGCGGTGGTCAAGACCATCGACATCCTGATGCGTTCGGTCATGGGTCTTACCGGTGCGCACGCCCGCTCCGGAGGAAATCGTCCGCGGGGCGTGCTGTTCTTCGCCGGGCCCACAGGCGTGGGCAAGACCGAGCTCGCCAAGACCCTGACGGAAGTGGTGTTCGGCGACGAACGCGCCTACGTGCGCTTCGACATGAGCGAGTTCGCCGCCGAGCATTCCGCCGCGCGACTGCTCGGCGCCCCGCCGGGCTACGTGGGCTTCGATGCTGGCGGCGAACTCACCAACGCGCTGCGCGCGCGGCCCTTCTCCGTGGTGCTTTTCGACGAAATCGAAAAAGCGCATCCCCGCATCCTCGACAAGTTCCTGCAGATCCTCGAGGACGGCCGCCTCACCGATGGCCGCGGGCAGACCGCACACTTCTCCGAATCCATCATCGTGTTCACCTCCAACCTGGGCATCACCGTGGAGGACGAGCAGGGCCGCCGGGTGCAAAACGTCAAGCCGGGCGACCCGTACGAGGAGGTGGAAGCGCGCGTGCGCGACGCCATCGGGGAGCACTTCAAGTTTCGCCTGATGCGCCCGGAAATACTCAACCGCATAGGCGACAATATCGTGGTGTTCGACTTCATCCGGCCTGCGGTGGCACAGAGCATCTTCGAGGGTATGCTGGCCAACGTGCTGGCGCGCGCCCGCGCAGAGCACGCCATCGAAATCCAGCTCGACGCCACCGTTAGCGACACCCTGCGCGAACTGTGCACCGCGGACCTCTCCCATGGCGGACGCGGCATCGGCAATCAGCTGGAATCGGTATTCGTGAACCCGCTCGCCCGCGCGCTGTTTACCCGTTCCCCCGAGGCCGCGAGTGAAGTGCGGGTCACCCACATCACGCAAGCCGACCGGGTGTGGACGCTGCGGCTGGCGTGATCAGTATCGCCCTCAACAAGGCGCATTTTCCGGTGACGGTGCTCGGGCCGGGGCGGCGCATCGGCCTCTGGACACAGGGTTGCAGCATCGGTTGCAAGGGTTGCATCTCCCAGGACACCTGGGACCAGGATGAATCGCGCCGCGTGCCCGTAGACACGCTGGTGGCCTGGTGCCGCTCTGCCTGCAACGACCAGCTCGACGGCATCACCATTTCCGGCGGCGAGCCCTTCGACCAGCCAGAGGCACTGCGAGCCTTGCTGGAGGCCCTGTGGGCCTGGCGCGCCGAACTCAGCGAGCCTTTCGACATTCTCTGCTACAGCGGCCACCCGCTGCGCCGCCTGGAACGCCAGCACGGGGACATTCTGGCGCAGCTCGATGCCCTGGTGCCCGAACCCTTCGTGCAATCCCTGCCCCTGGGCGGGCTCTGGAGGGGGTCTTCCAACCAGCCGCTGGTGCCGATCTCCCCGCTGGGTCAGGCGCGCTACGGTCCCCACTTACACGCGCCTGCGGCCGCTAAGCGCCTTCAGGTGTCGGTGGAACCGGATCGCATCTGGTACATCGGTATCCCGGATCGCGATGACATGGCACGCGTGGAACGCACCTGCGCCGAGCGTGGGCTGGTGTTCATGCGTCGGTCCTGGCGATGAGCGAGTCCGCTGGCCTGGTCCGGCGCTGCCCCGCCTGCGGCGAGGAATCTCCCCACACGGCCCTGCGCTGCAGCTGCGGCACCCTGCTCGCGCACGTGGACCTCACCGCACCCGGCGAAGCGCCAACGGTCACGGAACCCAAGCCGCTGCCGTCATGCGTGGACACCTCGGTGTCATGCCCCCACCCGGACTGCGGGCAACCCAATGCGCCGGGGGCCCTTCGGTGCACCTATTGTGATCGCCCGTTGGGCACCACGCCTCGCGCCTGCATCCACTGGCCCTGGGGCGAAACCACCATCATCGGACCGGAGACCCTCGTGGGCCGGGTGCCCGGTGTCGACGCTTCCCTTGCCGGTCGCCTCGCGCGCGACTTCGACAATGTCTCGCGCCGCCACGCCGTGCTGCGCGCTGGCGCCGACGGCATCACGGTGGAAGACCTGGGTTCGTCCAACGGCACCTTCGTCAACGACATTCGCCTACCTGCTCGCCAACCCATCAGGCTGCACGACGGTGCTCGCGTGCGATTCGCAGCCGATCTTGCGGCCACGGTACACATCGAACATGACTAAGGCCGAGGCCAAACCCGCCGCCGATGCGCTGTTCCTTCAGGTGGTGGCCATCACGCACCGGGGGCGTGGTCGCGATCACAACGAAGATTCCATTGGCGCCGGTCCGTGGCGGGGCCCGGCGGACATGGGCAAGCCCGCGGTGCTGCGTTTTCGCATCGGCCGCGGCCGTGCTGCCGCGTTCGTGGTCGCGGACGGTCTGGGCGGGCACCCGGCGGGCGAGGTGGCCAGCCAGTCGGTGGTTGAGCGCATCGCCAGCCGGTCCGCCACCCTCGGCCAGGACCTGCTGGCAGCAGCCCGCCACCTGACGGCGGACGTGAACGAGCAGCTCTATGCCCAGATGCGCGCATCGGAGAACCTGGTGGGCATGGGCTCCACCGTGGCCGGGCTGCTGTGCAGCTCGGATCAATGCGTGGTGTTCAACATCGGCGATAGTCGCGTGTATCGCTGGCAGGACGGTTATCTCCATCAGATTTCCGTGGATCACGTCACGCCTGGCCGAAGCGGCGTGGCTGCCAGCCTGGGCGGCGCGCCTTTCTTCGTGAAGGTGAACGCCCACGTGGCGTCGGAGCGCTGGCTGCTTGGCCGCCGCTACCTGTTGTGCTCCGACGGTGTGAGCGGGGTTCTGACCCAGGAGACGCTCGAGACGTGCATGGCGCTGCCCGCCCTGGACGCCGTGCGGGCGCTGATCCGGGCGGTACGGGCGGCTGGCGCTCCCGACGACATTTCCATGTTGCTGCTGGAACGAACGGCGGCCCGGCCGCAGTCGCCCGCACCAAAGACCGGAGCGTAGGCCGTTGAGCGACCACACTCGCCTGGATGACGCCTCCACCCCGGCGCTCACCCGCCTGGATTCGCGCGTCGATCCCGGCCAGCTCTCCGGCGCCACCCGCCTCGACGGCGCCGTGCCACGCGGTGCTTCGGCGGTGGCGAGCTCGGTGTTCAACCTGCCAGCGGCGCTCGCCACCCGCTGGCGCATCGTCGCGCCAATTCCGGCCGGCGGCGCGGAGGCCGAATTGTTCGTGGTCGCGCGGCAGGAGGACGGGTTCGAGGCGGTTGCCAAGATCTACCGCCCGGGGCTCAAACCCCGCTCCGCCGCGCTGGAGCGCATCGAGACAACCCTGCGCGAGCACATGATTCCAGTATTCGAGCGCGGCGAATCGGACGGCCTTGCCTACGAGGTGATGGAGTATTGCCGCCACGGATCGCTGCGCGCCCTGTTGCCCGCGTGCGTCGGCGATGCTGTCCGGATAGAAGCCCTGCTCGCGGAGCTCACGCCCGCCCTTGAGACATTGCACCGCGCAGGCCTGATCCATCGCGACCTCAAGCCGGAGAACGTGCTGGTACGCACCACGGCCCCCCTCGATCTGGTGCTTGCCGACTTCGGCATCGCCTCGGTGACCGAGGGCACGCATCACTTCACCTCCACCAGCCGTACCGTGCGCTATGCCGCGCCCGAAGCCATGACGGGCGTTATCTCCGCCAAGGCGGACTGTTGGTCCCTTGGGATGATCCTGTTCGAAGCCCTCACCGGACGGCATCCCTTCGACGGCCTCTCCGAGGCCGTGGTGAATCACCAGCTGGTCACGCGCGCGGTGGATGTGAGCGCCGTGGCCGATCCTGCCTGGCGGGCCCTGTTGCGGGGGCTGCTGCTGCGCGATCCGGCGCGCCGCTGGGGAACCGAGGAGGTGCGCCGCTGGCTCGATCGCGATCCCGGCTTCGATCGCACCCACGCGCCCGCCGAGGAGCCCTCGGCCGCACCCATGGCGCACCCTTACAGGATCGAGGGTTTGGAGTGCTTCACGGCCGAGGAACTGGGTGTCGCACTGGTGCGGCACTGGGGTCAGGGCGTGCGCGACCTGGCGCGCGGCTTCGTGGCCAACTGGCTGAGCAACGACCTGCGCGACTTGAACCTTGCGCGCTTCATCCACGACCTGGCGGATGACACCAACCTCACGCCCGACATGCGGCTGCTGCGCTTCGCCTACCGGGTCGCCCCCTCGCTACCCGCGGCCTGGAAGGGCATCAGCCTTGGCGACGACTCGCTCGCCGCCGCGTGCCGGCGCGCCCTTGATGGCGGTGCAGCCGAAGCGCGCTGGATTGCCGAGGTGGTGTCCCTGAACGTCGCCGCGCAGTTGCCCGAGCGCCATCCCGATCGTGCCGCGCTGATGACACGCATCGGGCGCTGGCAAAGCAGGGCGCGGGCCTTCAAGACCGCGGCCCACAGGCTGCTCGAGGCGCAACAATCGGCGCTCCGCCTCACGGCGGAGGCTGGCACCGTGGCCGACTTCGACGAACTGATGTACGGCAGCCATCAGATGCCCGTGTCGGACCTGCCACTGCCCCACGCCGCGTTGCTCGCCATCGATATCGCGCCGTCCGCGGTCGAGCGGCTGCGTCCTTTGGTGGCGAGCCTGGCCCTTGAAATCAGCGCGGACTGCGAGTGGTTCCTAACCCTGGGTAACATCGGGGACCTCGCTCCCGAAGCCCTGGTGGCGCTACACGCTGCCAGCGCACGTGCCCGCGCCTTCGCGCAGCGCCACGCCGAACGGCGCGCCCGCGCCGCGGCGGCCGACCGCGAGGCTTGCGCCCATCTGCTGCGGGAGTTCGAGTCCGTCGTTCACGATCTCTGGATGAACACCTTCGATCGCCGCTTGGGTGAATCCACGCGACTCCGGATCCGCCAGATGGTGGACCACTTTGCCGAACTGCACACCCGGGTCCACGAACCCGCGCACGCCAAGCCACCGTTCGATGCCCTTCGCCTGCGGGTGCGCAAGGCCCGACCCTTCATGCACGCGGTAGCCAAGGCCCTGGATCGGCTGGATTACCTGGAGCGTCTGCGCGGCGCCGTTGTCTCGAACGCCGCGCCCATCGGTTTCTCCACTGCAGTGGTGCTGGCGCTGGTGCGCCTTCCGGTGCTGGTGTACGGAGTACTGGCCGCCATCGGCCTGGCCGTCGGCTGGTACTTCTGGGAGCGCCAACGGGCCGTTGACGGCCTGGTGCACGCCGTGGACCGTCTGCCGGCATCGCGAAAGACGCGCGCCGCAGCCTGAGAACTACCCCATGCCATTTACCGCCTCGCGCTTTTCGGCCCCCTCCTCGCCCAGCCGCGCAAACCCCCGCCTGCCTGCCCCATGACCAAGCCGGCTGCGGCATCGGCCCTCGCCACCGTTCTCATCGTCGAGGATGAGCCCGCCATCGCCGAGGCGCTGGCAGTGGCCCTGTACCGCGAGGGCTATCGCTGCCTGCGGGCGGGCCTGGGGCGAGAGGCCCGCGTGCTGTTCCGCGACGACCAGCCCGACCTGGTGCTGCTGGACGTGGGCCTGCCCGACGGCAGTGGCTTCGACCTGTGCCGCGAGTGGCTTGCAGCCGCGAAAGTCCCCACGGTTTTTCTCACCGCTCGCGGCGAGGAATTCGACCGGGTGCTGGGCCTCGAATTGGGCGCCGACGATTACATCGTCAAGCCCTTCAGCCTGCGGGAGGTGGTGGCCCGGGTACGCGCCATCCTGCGCCGCGCCTCGCGCGCGCGGGAGCGGGCTTCGAGCGATGAACAGACGCCTGAGGGACCAGCCCTGTTTCGCATCGATGAGACGCGCGTGCGCATCGAGTACTGCGGCGCGCGGCTCGAGCTCACCCGATACGAGTTCGGCCTGCTGCGCGCCTTGCTCGCACACCCGCAGCGGGTGTTTTCCCGGGCCGAGCTGATGGACCGCGTGTGGGCCGACGCCCTCGACACCGGCGAGCGCACCGTGGACGCCCACGTGAAGATGCTGCGCGCAAAACTACGCGCCATCACCCTGGAGCACGAGCCCATCGTCACCCACCGCGGCCTGGGTTATTCCATCGACCCCTGCGGCTGAGAGGCTGCGCGCGCCATGCGGATTTCCCTGCGCATCGCCCTGGGCTACTTCCTGATCGTGGGAGTGGCGACTTACCTGGTCTTCAACACCTTTGTGGAGGAGGTGAAGCCCGGCGTCAAGCAGGCCATGGAAGAAACCATGGTGGACGCCGCCAACGTGCTGGCCGAGCTGGCGGCGGAGGACTTGCGCGCCGGACGCCTGGGCGCGAGCCCCTTCGCCGCGGCGGTGGCGGCCTACCGGGGGCGCGACCCCGATGCGCGCATCTTCAGCCTTTCCAAGCGCTCCTCCGACCTGCGGGTGCTGGTGACTGACGGGCAGGGCATCGTGGTGTTCGATTCGCAGGGCGAGGATGTGGGCCGCGACTTCTCACGCTGGCGCGACGTGTCGCGCACTCTGCGCGGCGAATACGGCGCGCGCGCCACGCGCCTCGACCCGGAGGACGACCGCTCGCTGGTGCTGCACGTGGCCTCGCCCGTGCTGGATGTGCCCAATGTGGCCGGCACGCGGCGCCTGCTGGGCGTGCTTACCGTGAGCAAGCCCACCCGCACGGTGTTGCCTTTCGCCGAGCGCGCCGAGCGGCGGGTGGTGAACGCCGGGCTGCTGCTGCTGGGCGCCGCCCTGCTGATCGGCGCGTTCTTCACCCTCTGGCTCAACCATTCCATTCGCACGTTGCGCGACTTTGCCCGCGAGGTGGCCCAGGGAGGCCGGCCGCCGCCGCCGCGGCTGGGCCGCAACGAACTGGGCGACCTGGAGGCCGCCGTTCACTCCATGCGTGAAAAGCTCGACGGCCGGGCCTACGTGGAGGACTACGTCCAGAGCCTCACCCATGAGCTGAAGAGCCCCATCGCCGGCTTGCGGGCTGCTGCCGAGGTGCTGTCCGATGAACGGGCCACGCCAGAGGAACGGCAGCGCTTTCAGGATCACATTGCCTCCCAGACCGAGCGACTGGCGGGCATCGTGGACCGCATGCTCGAGCTGGCCCACGTGGAATCCACGCCCCACCTGGCGGGCACCGCCACCGTGGATCTGGCGGCCCTCATCGGGCGCGAGGTGGAAACCCTCGACCCGCGGGCGCGGGCCGCCGGCGTGCGCCTGGAGGCCCACACCAGCGCTGCCGGCACGCTGGTGGGCGATGGCTTCCTGGTGGGCCGGGCACTCTCCAATTTGCTGGACAACGCCCTGGCCTTTTCACCCGCGGGCGGTACCGTCCACGTGGGCGTCGCGCGAAACAGCCAATCGGTCACCGTGACGATCCGCGACCATGGCCCGGGCCTGCCCGACTACGCCAGCCCACGGGTGTTCGAACGCTTCTATTCCCTGCCGCGACCCGACGGCACCCGCGGCACGGGACTCGGACTGCCCTTCGTCCAGGAAATCGCCCGGCTCCACGGCGGCCAGCTGCGGGTGACCAACCATCCCCAGGGCGGTTGCGAGGCGCGGCTCACCCTCGCCCTGCACTCGTAGTCCCACGCAGCGCGTTTCACACGAATTTCACCGTGGCCGCTTCGTGGCTTCGCACGGCTGGCAAAACATGGCCCATCCCCTTACAGGAGACGTTGCCATGCGAGCATTCCTTCAGAAAAACGCCGCCATTGCCGTGCTGGGCGTGCTGCTGCTCATCGCTCTGGGAGAGATCAGAGGCGTCATCGGCGAGCGACAGGCCCGCCAGACACAGGTGGAAGCGAACATCGCCGCCACGGCAGCCGGCGTACAGACCCTCACCGGCCCGGTGCTGGTGGTGCCCTACAGCGAGCGGATCGCGAGCGTGGAAGCTGACCCGGAGGGCAAGCCGCGCACCGTCACGCGCACGGTACAGCGGCAGGCGGTGTTCACGCCGGAGACCCTCGACATCGACGGCGAAGCGCAGGTCACTCCACGCCGGCGGGGGCTCTACCAGGCGCTGCTCTACCTGTTCAAGGGCCGCGCCACGGCCCGCTTCCAGGTGCCGGCCAATCTGGGTATCGATCCAGCCACCCGCGACATCACGCCGGGCCGCGCCCACCTCTCCCTTGGCCTCACCGACGTGCGCGGTCTGCAGGCCCCGCCGGTGCTGCGCTGGGATGGCAGGGTACTGGCTGCCCAACAGGGCAGCGGGCTCGATACCCTGGCCGCGGGCGTGCGCGCGGAAGTGGGCCCCCTGGCGCTGGACCAGGCCCGCCAGTACGACCTGGCCATGGAAATCGACCTGGTGGGGATGAACAGCCTGTCCTTCGCGCCCGTGGGCCAGTCCACCATCGTGAAGCTAGCCTCCGACTGGGCCCATCCGTCCTCCATCGGGCGTTTCCTGCCGCGGGCCAAGACACCCTCGGAGGGCTACTTCCCGGCAAGCTGGTCGGTATCGCACCTGTCCACCAACGCCGCCGCTGCGCTGCGTATCGATGCCAGCCCCCAGGGCACGCCGGCCGATACCTTCGGCGTGGCCTTCATCGAGCCCGTGAACATCTATACCCAGTCGGAGCGCGCGGTGAAGTACGGCGTGTTGTTCATCGCCCTTACCTTCGCTGCCTTCCTGCTGTTCGAACTGCTCAAATCGCTTCGCATCCATCCCCTGCAGTACGGCTTCGTGGGGCTGGCCCTGACGCTGTTCTTCCTGCTGCTGGTGAGCCTGTCGGAGCACATCGCTTTCGCTGCTGCCTACGCCGCCTCGGCCACCGCCTGCGTCGCGCTCATCACCTACTACGTGGCCCACGTGCTGCGCGGCTGGAACCGCGCGCTGTTCTTCGGCGCGCAACTGGCCGCCCTGTACGCGGCCCTCTACGGCCTGCTGCGCTCCGAGGACAACGCCCTGGTAATGGGATCGCTGCTGCTGTTCGGCCTGCTGGCCGCGGTCATGGTGGTGACCCGCAAGGTGGACTGGCACGCACTGACCGCCCGGTCCGCCGAGGCGCCCGCCAGCGCTGATTAGTCGTACTGTGTCATAACCGTAGCTGCGTTGCGTGACGTCCGCAGTGCGGACAGTGCCCGAGGGCGTGAATGAGTCGGACCGACAGATCGTGGCGGATGGTGGCAATCGAGTCACCCACGTGGCG